>Ga0308419_1001702_pt1 | contig 14596 bp, 11 predicted proteins | sample HotsprSampleMS50_FD_203674 | JGI IMG/M metagenome (GOLD analysis project Ga0308419, IMG submission 203674) | Hot spring phototrophic mat microbial communities from Mushroom Spring, Yellowstone National Park, Wyoming, United States - 20090730_MS50 ... | reverse complement strand
ATATTCATACCTCCATTTATTTTTCGAATCCGTGGAAAAAACTATTAATCGAAAATTTTTCGAAAAATCCTAATGTTATTTTGTACAATATAAAAGAAAAAGAAATTAAACCTTACAAAGCAAAAGAGATCTTTCTACTATTACAAAATCTTAAACGCGATCTCGATAAATTGCATTTTAATAAATATGATTCTATCTATCTACAAGCTTCTAAAACGCTATCGAGTTATCTAATGATCTTATTATCCCTCGTAGAAAATTATGTTTTTTTCTTAGGAAATTTACAAAATGAAATCAATCTGGTAAAAGCGAAATGGATTATTGTGCAGCGAAAGCTATTAAACAATCCGTCTGTTGAGTTAATAAAAGAAATACAAATCGAAGATGAAATTCTTTATATCTATAAAACCCCCGAATCTTTTTTTAGTTCGGAATTTCAGTTTTTTTATCTTTCCAAAGGAACAACAAGGGAAGTTGAATGGATTGGATTTACTCGCGAACAAGTAATAAAAAATTTAGCTCGATATGATTTTCTTTTTAAAAGCTATCAATATGTTTTTTCGCTCCATTCTTGGAATCAAGATATAGGTTTATGGATAGAGCTTTTACTATCGATGTTTAAACCATTTAAGTTAATCTTTATTCATCAGAACAATTCTTATCCATTGCAAGAAATCTTCAAAGAATTTTTATCGCAGCATTTAGTAGATATTGCAATCTTTTATCCCGTTTTTTTTGATACGATTTCTTCGGTAGATTTTAAATTCTTAAAAAACATCGATTTTGGTGTTATAACCGGAGGCAATTTAACTTATCAACAAATCGAAAAGCTAAAAAATACTGGTTTAAGGTTAGGTTATTTTTTACAGGAAGTGGGATTTATTTTTATAGGGGAACGTGGCGAAATCAAACGAAATTATTTAGGACAGCAAGTCTTTAATAAAATAGAAATTGATTTTTTCCCTGATAGAGAGTTGGTATTAAAGTCAGAGATAATTAGTAAAGTAAGGTTAAAATTTCATCATATTATTTATCAGAATGATTTTTGGCTTAATACGGGAGATATCGTTTATACAAACAATAACAAATATTTTTATCAAGGAAGAAAGAGAAATTTTATTCAAGTGGATTTTTGGAAATGGTTTAATCCCTACGAATTAGAAGAGATTTTAAGATATTATTTTTTTACAGAAAATATTGCTATTCTGTCGGATAAGAATTATAAAATCAAAATTTTTGTGGATAAAAACCTAATACTTTTACAAAACGAAATCATTTCTATTATAGAAAACTATTTAAAAGAACATCATATCTACAATACGATTCAACTGATTTTTTTGGGCGAAGAATATTTTGTTAAAAATCCTAAGGGAGAAATTCTTAAAAAATACTTTACACTAATACCCAAAATGCTTCAACGTTTATAATGAATCTATTAAGATTGTTCATTTTATTGCTTTTCTTGTTTTCTTGTAGTAAAAAAATCGATAAAGAAATTTATCATATTCCTTTAATAAAACAAGATGGCAGTAAATTCAATTGGAAAGATTTGAACCATTTTTACAAATTAATCTTTTTCGGGTATACTTATTGCCCAGATATTTGTCTCGTAGCATTAAGAACAATGGATCAAACCAAAATGATTGTTGCAAATAAACCATAGGTTTTGATTTTTGTTACAATTGATCCTCAAAGAGATACACCAGAGCAATTAACAATGTATCTTTCGAATTTTAAAAGCCTTATTATTGGACTAACAGGAAATGTAGAAGATTTAAAAATATTTTATAAATATTTTAATATATCTTTTTCTATCGAAAAAAATCATCATCATGATCAGGAAACTTATGGATATAATCATACACCTTTTATCTATTTTTTATCTCCCGAGGACGAAGTGATAAAAACATTTCCTACGGGAATTTCTAGTAATACTTTATCAAAAGAAATTATAAAATATATTAATTAAATTATTTTAATATAGTTTAAATTCCTGCGATATATGATAAAAATATTCAGCTTCGGAAATCCATAAATTTTTAAATTCTTGATAGTCTAAATCCATTTCTATTGCATTTCGATAAGAATCCGATCCCCACAGTTTATCGATAAAATAATTTTGATTCGATGCTTTAAAACTAAATTCTTTGGGATGAAGTTTTTTTATGATTCGCATGTATTCATACCCTACTTGTATGGGATCAAATTCAGAAGATATGGGATAAAATTGTATCCCTTTACAAAGTTGACCATTGTAAATAGAATAGGTTGGTCTAAATTCCACTAATCCAAATTTAATTCCAGGAAGGTTTAGCTTTTGTAATTCCTTTAGTACCAAATCGTTTTTTAACCATGGTGCTCCAGAATAAATAAAAGGTTTGGTTGTTCCCCTTCCTAAGCTAATGTTGGTTCCTTCGAAAAATACCATGCCTACATACATCAGTGCAGATTCTATGTTGGGGATGTTCGGCGATGGGTTGATCCAGGTATTGACTAATGTCCAATCGATTTCGTCAGGAGTAAAGTTTTCCATACGGAGAATTTTTAACTTTAAGTTTTTGTATTTGTATAATGCCATATAGATAGCATATTCTCCTGGTGTTAGAGAATATAAAAAAGGAACAGGTGCTTCTCCTACAAAGCTCTGATAACCATCTTCTAAAAAGGGTCCCATAGGTTTCCAAATTCCGTAGGGATGTGGTCTATCGAGTAGAATGATTTCTTTTTGTAGTAGATCTGCTGCTTCGAGTAGATAGGTTAATGTAGAAACATACGTATAACATCTTACAGGTAGGTTTTGAATATCGATTAAAATACTATCAAGATTCTCTAAGTATACTAATGGAGGTTTTTTGATCTTCGAATAAAGGTTTAGTACAGGAATGTGATGATGTGGTTCATATTTTATGATGTCGTTAAAGATTGTATCTTCTGCACCAAATATTCCATGTTCTGGTTCCATTAATAAAGAAGGTTGATGGTTGGAATGGATCAGAATTTCTAGAATGTTGGAAAGGTTTTTGTTTACCCCTGTGGAATTGGTTAAAAGTCCAAATTTGATATCGTCTAAAAACCGAAAATTATCCGCTTCTGCAATATCCAATCCAGTAATTACCTCTTTTGCAGGAATTTTATACAATTTATGATTATGATTATTTTTATAGATTTTTTTTAATAAATTTTGATTTGCGGAATAAACACAAATACGATTTTTATCGAAACTTTTGTAAAGCTTAAAATTTGGAAAACGTTCTAATTCGCAATCCAATGTTTTTATAAAATACTTATGATGTTTTATGCTTGTTGAATTGCTACAATGAATCAAAAACACAATCATCAAAATGCTCAGTTTATATGCATTCATAAATAAGAATTGACAAATGAACTAATTTTATTAATCTTTCCATGTGTCAAAGCGAAGTAAAACAAAAAGTTTTGGTATAGGTACAGATAATTCGTGTGGGCTAAATTTAAAACTAAATTTTGATGAAGACAGCAAAACTGCTTATGGAGAATTTGTAGCAGATGCTAGGTTCGAGGGGGAGCCTGGAGAAATCCATCCTGGTATACTTACTTCATTATTAGACGAAGCAATGATCAAAATCAACGAATCTATGAATTTCGATACAACTACGAGCGAAATCAATGTTCGTTTTCTAATGCCAGCAAAAATTGGAGAAAGTTTATATATTCGTGGATGGTTTATCAAAAAAAATCGTAAAGTAATCGAAAATCGCGCAGAGGTAGAAAACGAAATCGGAAAAATCGTTGCAAGAGCCAAAGGGAAATACATCGAAAAAGAAGAAGAATGAATTTTTAATACAATCCTAAACTTTGAATTAGACACAAGAAATATTTATGTAACTTGTTTTTGTAAGGTTTATAAAGATTTCGAATCTCCCAATGTTTTTCTTTTGCTTCTCTTATTAATTCGGGATTTTCTGGGTTGATGAGGACAGCTTTTTCTGTTAACCTTAATAAAGGAAGATCTGCAATGCTATCGGAATAAGAAATGGAGTATTTTAAAATAACAGGATATTCTGGCTTTTTGGGATTATCGGGAAAGTATAAACTCAATTGACTCTGAATTTCTTTTGGTAAGTAAGGAATCATCCTTCTGATTTTTTCGTAAGATTTATTATTTTCTCCTAAAATGATTGCAAAAAAAGGTTGTCTTTCTTCTAGGTGTACTCGCGTTGCAATCGTATAGTCAAAACCTAATTCTTCGCCAATGTATTTTGCAAAAAAATCCGGGGAAGCTGTATTTAATATAAGAATTTTATTTTGTTTTTTTAATAATTCAATTTCTTGTTTTAGTTCTGGGTGCACTTGTGGAATAATGATTTCTTGAACAAATTTTTTTGCATATTCTTCTACTTCTTCTTTCCTTAACCTCCAAAGGATACTTAAATATACCTGTTTTAATTCTTTGGAACCATATAATTTTAATAGTCCCATAGGAATCGCAATTAATAGAGGTAGGATATAAAAGATTCGCCAAGGCTGTTTTTTTAATAGATAGTTCGCAAACAAAAAAATCGCATCGTGAGGAATTAGTGTATAGTCAAAGTCAAATATTGCGTACGAAGGTTCGTTCATTTAGAACCGATTTTTTGGTAGAAAGATTTTCTTCAAGAATTTATTGTTAAACGAAAATTGACTATAAAAGAAAACCCAAAAAATTGTATTTTCTACTATGGATTTAAACTCAGAACAGTTGGTGGCAGTAGAACACATTTCTAGTCCTATAATTATCTTTGCTGGTGCAGGTAGTGGTAAAACCAGAGTCATCGTTCATCGAATCAAAAATATGATAGATCACCACATACCAGGTCATTCTATTATAGCTGTTACCTTTACGAATAAGAGTGCAAACGAAATGAAGGAACGATTAAAAAATTTGGTAAGTCCTAGTAAATTACGTGGGATGGTTATTTCGACCTTCCATTCTCTTGGTAATAAAATCTTACAAAAAGAAATTTCTGTTTTGGGGTATAGGTTGCCTTACACAATTCTCGACGAAACAGATCGTCTGCAAATATTAATAAATATTTATAAAGAATTAAAACTAAATCCAGACGAAATACAAGATGATAATACATTGTTCTTAATTTCATTAGTTAAAAATTCTAACAAAAAAATCGAACAATGGGTAGAAGAAAACGAATATTATTTTTCTGATTTCAGTAAAGAAATATTTATAGAAGTTTATAAATTATACAATAAAAATTTATATGCTTTAAATAGTCTAGATTTTGACGATTTAATCATCCTACCTATAAAAATATTCAAACAATATCCAGAAATATTAGAAAAATACCATAAAAAATATAAATATTTCCTTGTAGATGAATTTCAAGATACTAATCCATTGCAATACGTATTGTTAAAATTATTGTCAGAGCATACGAAAAATTTATGTGTAGTAGGGGATGACGATCAATCTATTTATGGTTGGAGAGGCGCGGATGTTTCTATCATTCAGAATTTTAAAAACGATTATCCCAACGCAAAAGTAGTGATTCTAAACAAAAATTATCGTTCTACACAGATCATTATCGATGCTGCATATTCTCTGATTAAAAACAATTCTCAAAGAATCGATAAAAAAGTAATTTCTATGAATCATCAAGAAGCAGAGAAAATTAAAATTATTGAATGTTATGACGAAAAAGAAGAAGCAGAAATCGTCGGCGAACTAATACAAAAAAAGATCATCCGAGAGAAAAAAAAGCCGGGAGATTTTGCTATCTTATATAGAACCAATTATCAATCGCGTGCCTTCGAATCGGAATTACGAAAAAGAAATATTCCTCATTATGTTGTGGGCGGATATCGTTTTTTTGATCGAAAAGAAGTAAAAGATATCTTAGCGTATTTAAGAGTAATTGCCAATCCTTACGACGAAGTTAGTCTTTTAAGAATTATTAATTTTCCTAAAAGAGGTATAGGAGAAGGTACCATAGAAAAGATATTTCAGTTTATGATGGAATATCAACATGCGAATAACGAAAAAATCACCCTGATTGATGCGATTTATAAAATCATCAATGAACCACATACAATCAAAGGAATACAATCTAACCAATTCGAAGCATTGTTAAATTTTATCGAATTTTTAGAAAAATACAAAAAAGAATTTTCTATCAATCGAAGCTTATCCAATGCATTATACAAAATGGTACAGGAACTAAATTTAGAACAAGAATTCCTAAAAGAAGGCGATAAAGAAGAAGTAGCAAGAGCACGGTTTTTGAATGTTTCCGAAATCATCAATATGTTGTCGTATTTCGAAGAAGAATGGAGTGAATCACAACCACCTTCTCTTTTTGATTTTTTAGCAAGAATCAGTTTACTTAGTTCTGGTCAGGATAATTACGAATACGATAGAGGAAAAGTTCAGCTGCTTACAATTCATCTATCGAAAGGATTAGAATTCGACACAGTTTTTTTGTGTGGGATGAACGAAAAAATCTTTCCATCGGAACGAACATTAATAGAATCCAAAGGTATAGAAGAAGAAAGAAGGTTATGTTATGTTGCAATTACAAGAGCAAAAAAAGAATTATACATGACGTATACATTATTTCGCCGCAGGTTTGGAGAAGAAATACTGCAAGAGCCTTCGCGTTTTTTAAGTGAATTACCAAAAGATTTAGTAGAGTGGCAACTAAATTATCAACAGCAAGAAAATAATAAAGAAAATAAAATTAAAGAATTTATAAATAATATTAAAGATATTTTGGCTGGTTAATTTTTAGAGTACTTCCAACAATATACCTGGTGATTCTTATTTTGAACGAAAACAGAGGGAACTTCTTCGCACTTTTCGAAACGATAGGGACATCGATTTATAAACCTGCATCCTTTGGGATAGTTTTCTGGCGAAGGGACATTGCCTGGAATACCTTCGATTTTTTTATCTTTTTCTAAATCTGGTATTGCTTTGATTAAACCTTGGCTATAAGGATGTAATGGATTTTCTAAAAATGCATCAATATCCGAAGATTCTACAATTCTTCCTGCATACATTACAGCTAACCTATCGGCATATTGAGCAAGTAGTCCCATATTGTGGGTTATAAGCAAGATAGACGTCTTTTCTTCTTCTTTAAGTTCGCGTAAGAGTTCCATTACCTGACCTTGTATGGTAACATCCAATGCAGTGGTTGGTTCGTCAGCAATGATGAGTTTGGGTTTTAGGATAATTGCTAATAAAATCACAATACGTTGGAGCATTCCACCAGAAAGCTGATGTGGGTAAGATTTTAGTATTTTATCTGGTTCCGAAAATCCAGCACGTTTTAAAAGTTGATGTAGTCGTTCTTCGAAAGAAATATTTTTTTTTCTGATTACCTCGCGATGGAATCTATACAATTCATCAAAATGAAATTCAATTGTATACAAAGGATTAAGAGCCATAAAAGGTTCCTGAAAGATGACCCCAATTTCTGCACCGCGAATTTTACTTAGTTCTTTTAGGTTTAACTTCATTATATCGATGGCCTGATCTTCTAAAAATAGCTCAATCTTACCACTTAAAAAAAGTCCGTTGGGTTCTGGTAATGTTCCGGTAATCCCTAAGGAAGTAATGGTCTTGCCACAACCAGATTCTCCTATTAAGCCAAAGGTTTCTCCCGCATAAATCGTAAAAGAAATGTTTTCTACTAACGGTATAAGGTTTTCTTTTTTTACACCAATCGAAAGATTTTCTACGTTTAAAATTGCTGGTTGGGAATTCATTTTAGTTTATTTTGTTCTAAAAATTTTGGTACAAATTCATCAAAATGTTTTTTAATTACCTTGTAAACATCTTTTTTAAAAGCTACAATGTTATTTACTAATGTATCGATATCCATCCATTTTACTGTTCGAAATTCACGAATATGATTTTCTAAATTTAATTGTCGAAGGTCGCCATCCCAAAAAAAGAAAAACCATTTTTGCATCTGCCCACGATATTTTTTTAAGTATTCTGGGATGTCTTCGGGAAATTCATAAGTTAGCCATTCGGGAATTTCGTAAACAGGCTTCTCTAATTTTAAACCAATCTCTTCGTACAATTCTCTAATTGCAGCCTCTAATGGAGTTTCGTTTTCGTCTATACCTCCTTGAGGAAATTGATATTTTTCTGGATAGTCTACTCTATCCCCCACAAGAACAAGTTTTTGGGAATTAAATACAACCATTCCCACATTCTTTCTATAAGGTTTATTTTGATCTACCAACAAAATAGAAGAATTATGCTCATTTTCCATAGTAACATTCTATTTATTTAAAGGTTTAAGTCAACAGAAATTGATTGAATTTTTTTATCATTTTATTTTTTTAAAATTTGAATTAACACTCAAATCAAAAGTGATCTAACTAAAAAAAATAAATTAAATTTATAAATATTATATAAAATATGATGCTGAATTAGTTTTTTGATTCAATTTTGTTATTTTGCGAAAGGAGCAAAACCCATCTTAAAAGTAAAAAAATTTTTTTATTTATCTTATAACCATAAAAAAAAATTTAACCTTATGCCAAAAGTAGATATTCAAAAGTATGTAGATAGCCTAAATGTGGAATTATTAAATTATATTTATCACAACAGAAAAAATTGTGGTCAATTATCTTCACAAGATGATGGTAAAGAAGTCTGTTTATTAGGTTGGTCTTTTCGTTATCGGGATCAAGGAGGGGTGATTTTTATCGATTTAAGAGATCGTTCTGGTATTGTTCAGATTGTTTTAGAAGAATCCCACCTAAAAAATTATGATGTTGCAACTTCCATTCGTTATGAATATGTATTAGCCATTAAAGGCAAAGTTCGAAAAAGAAGTCCAGAAACCATTAACCCAAAGATTCCCACAGGAGATATAGAAGTTTTTGTAGACGAATTCATGATTCTTAATCCTTCTAAATCGTTGCCTTTTGGTTTAGATGAATATGTGCAAGTAGGCGAAGAAACCCGTTTAAAATATCGCTATTTGGATCTAAGACGAGAGGAAATGCAAAATGCTTTGATTACGCGTTCTAAAATGAACTTAGAAATACGAAAGTTTTTGGACGAGAATGGATTTTTGGAAATCGAAACCCCAGTTTTAAACAAATCAACACCAGAAGGAGCACGTGATTTTCTTGTTCCATCGCGTTTACAACCTGGTAAATTCTATGCACTACCACAATCACCTCAGATCTTTAAACAGATTTTAATGGCAAGTGGGTTTGAACGTTACTATCAGATTGTAAAGTGTTTTCGCGACGAAGATTTAAGAGCAGATAGACAACCAGAGTTTACTCAGTTAGACTTGGAAATGAGTTTTATTAACGAAGAAATCATCATTTCTTTGATGGAAAAATTATGGTACAATGTAATTAAAAAGATTTTTGGGATTGAACTACCCATTCCATTCCCACGTATACCTTACAAAGAAGCAATAGAAAATTATGGTTCGGATCGTCCCGATTTACGCTTCGAAATGAAGTTAGTAGACATAGCAGATATTGCAGAGCGTTCGGATTTTCAGGTTTTTAAGAATGCTTTACAAAAAGGTGGTCGCGTAAAGGCTTTGTGTGTTCCTGGTGGTGCAGTTCTGTCTCGTAAAGATATTGATGATCTAACAGAATGGGTAAAAAAGGATTATAAGGCTGGTGGATTAGCGTGGATAAAACACGAAAAAGATGGTTTAAAATCCGTTATTTCGAAGTTTTTTAGCGAAGATTTATTGGTAGAGCTTTCTAAACGTTGCAATTCAAAAGAAGGAGATATAATCTTTTTTGCTGCCGATAAAGAAAAGATCGTACACGATACATTAGGAAATTTAAGACTTCGTTTAGCAAAGCGTTTTAACATGATTCCCAAAGATCAATATGCTTGTTGTTGGGTAGTAGACTTTCCTTTGTTCGAAAGAAATTTAGATACAAACGAATTGGAAAGTGTGCACCATCCTTTTACTTCACCAATTGACGAAGACTTACCAATTTTGTTAGACGACGAAAAATTTGCTCAACAAGGAGAAAAGATTCGCGCACGTGCATACGATATGGTAATCAATGGTGTAGAAGTAGGCGGTGGTTCGATTCGTATACACAGAGAAGATGTTCAATTGGTTGTATTAAAACGATTGGGGATTAACGAAGAACAAGCTCGCGAAAAATTTGGCTTTTTATTGGATGCATTATCCTATGGTGCACCACCCCATGGAGGTATAGCATTTGGTCTAGATCGAATGTTAGCATTATTTTTAGGCAAAGATTCGATTAGAGATGTTATTGCATTCCCAAAAACACAAAAGGGTATGTGTTTGATGTCGGGAACACCATCAGAAGTGGAATTAAAACAACTACAGGAATTAAGAATCAGAATTATTAAGACCTAATCTTTTAGGCGAAAAATGATTGCATAAAAAATCAACCCAACGATTCCAAATACTGAACTTAAAAACCAAACCATTAGCGGGGATTGGACAAAATCCTGAATCCACCCCGCGATAATGGGACCAATCGACCAACCCAAAGAACGAATAAATCCAATAAAAGAAGATACATAACTATTGATGGTTCCATCGTCTAATTCTGAATTTTCTTTTGCAAAAAAACTTGCTAATGTATAAACTGCACTAACAGACAATATTTCTCCGATGGTAATGATGACCATACTTAGAAAAATCAGTTCTAGATGATGAAATTCAGAAAAAAATCCCACAGAAAAATATCCTACAAAATACAAAAACAATCCAGCCTGTACAGAAAAATATAAATCTTTGATCCACAAAGAAAAAGGAATTTGTAAAAAACTTACCATAAGGCCGTTTAAAAGATAGAGTTTCCCCAAATCCATCTTGGAAATTTGAAAGTGACTTGTTAAGAAAACTGACAATGGTGTTATCAGAAGAGACATTAAGATAAATAGATTCAAGGAATTTAAAGAAAACAATAAAAATTTATTTTGAGTAAAAAAGGTTTTAAAGGAATTGTACGAAATCTTATAACTTCTAGAATTTTTAAAATTACTGCTTATGGTAAGTTGAATTAGGAACACTGCAAACAATGTTAGAGCAAACGTGCCAAAAAAAGGCAAAGCATAATTTATATGAGCAAGCATTCCCCCAACAAAAGGACCGAAAGCCCAACCTATATTCATCCCTGTTCTATGAATACTCACTGCTATATTTCTGTTATCTTTTGTTGTAATGTTTAAAATATAAGATTCCAGCGGAGAAATCGAAATTCCCATTAAAAATGTATTGAGCAATAAAAAAGGAATTAAACTTAAATAAGGAAGATCAAAATAAATAATCCATCCTAAAAAAAAGAAATTCAGAGCGCGAATCGTAAAAGAAACGATCATTAAAAGTTTTTCTCCCATTTTTTGGGTTAAAAAACTTGCAGGTATCCATCCTAATAAACCAAAGAACGTAGCTAAGCCAGTAATAGAGCCAACAATACCAGCAGAAAGATGTTTTACTTCGAATAGATAAACAGGGATAAATACATAAGACATGGTATATCCAAATGCAATCAACATGTGGGATATCGTTAAAAAATAAACCGTATACGGAATAGATTTTAGCATATGGAAACAAAAACAATTACGACTTCTAAGAAAATATTTTTTTATAGCATTAAGATTTAAACAAATGATGACAAAATAGATTAAAAAAATATAACATGATTAGATTATCGAGTATTTGTTATACTGGAACATTTTTTTGCAGTGTCGAAACTGTTCTATTGAATCAAACTAAAATTAGTTGTTTGATTGTAGTAAGTTTAACATAGTATAAAAAAATAATATAAAAAATTTTGTATTGACTGTTTTGCGAAATATATCGTTGTTGATATAATGAGAAGAAAAATATTTATATTGAGTGTCACAATATATTTGTTTTTATTTTCTTGTATTCAATTTAAAGAGCATCCCTCAGACTCTACAACGCTAAAAGAGGAATTTTTGAGTTCTTTTCTTATGAATAATTCCATCTATCAAGATAATAATTATAATAATTCCATCTATCAAGAAGCGAAGGGAATTCTGGATGATTCTTTTGGTAAGGGAAGTGGTTATGTTTATATAAGTGGTGATAATTATGGACAATCTCTTGCAATCCAACCCGATGGAAAAATTTTACTCGGTGGTTATTGCCGAGGTGTAAGCAATGACGATTTCTGCATTGCTCGTTTTAAATAATCGTTTTCCCACAGAATTCTCTTACGGATTTTAGGGTGTTTTGGATAATCATTATCTTTCGAAAATTTAAACCCACATTAAGAGATTTTTTCTCTTGATTTTATAATTCATTTGTCAATTTTAATACAAAAAACAATTAATTTGAAATCATAATTTTATTGTAAAAATAAAAAAAAGATTTGACTTAGTCCTCCTTTCTTTATTCTGTTATTAGTTATAACTTTTTTATTTTTTGACAATGGAGCCAATTATGTTATTAAACAGAATAGCAATGTTTATATTGATGATAATGGTTTTTTTAACGGGATTCCTACACTGTTCAAGGTTAGATACTTTATCTTTTTTTCCTTCTATTAAACTATATTTATTTTTAACTAAACATATAAAAGATAGTGGCAATTCCGAAAACAATAATTCTGGTAGTAGTGATAATTCCAACAACAATAATTCCGGGAGTAACCGCAATACATTTACAGGAGCAATTGGTGTGCTCGACACTAGTTTTAATTTTCCTAATGGGTTTATAATCCAACCCATCGGTTCATCTGATGATGAGGGATATTCTCTTGCAATCCAACCTGATGGAAAAATTTTACTCGGTGGTTATTGCTATAACGGAAGTGATTACGATTTCTGCATTGCTCGTTTTAATTCTAATGGTACTCTCGATACTACTTTTGGTTTTAGCGGTAAAGTAATCCAACCCATCGGTTCATTTGGTGATTATGGACTATCTCTTGCAATCCAACCCGACGGAAAAATTTTACTCGGTGGTACTTGCCAAGGTGTAAGCAATAACGATTTCTGCATTGCACGTTTTAATTCTAATGGAACTCTCGATACAACTTTTGGTTCTAGCGGTAAAGTAATCCAACCCATCGGTTCATCGAATGATTTTGGTAGATCTCTTGTAATCCAACCTGACGGAAAAATTTTACTCGGTGGTTATTGCGCTGGCGATTTTTGCATTGCTCGTTTTGATTCTAATGGCACTCTCGATACTACTTTTGGTTTTAGCGGTAAAGTAATCCAACCCATCGGTTCATCTGATGATGCTGGACAATCTCTTGCAATCCAACCCGATGGAAAAATCTTACTCGGTGGTTATTGCTTCATCAACACAAGCAATTACAATTTCTGCATTGCTCGTTTTAATTTCGATGGCACTCTCGATACTTCTTTTGGAACTAGTGGGAAAGTAATACAACACATCGGATCATATTATACTCATTGTTATGGATATTCTCTTGCAATCCAACCCGATGGAAAAATTTTACTCGGTGGTCGTTGCTTAAACACTAACAGAGGCCACCAGTATTTCTGCATTGCTCGATTTAAATAATCGTTTTCCCCCAGAATTCTCTTGCGGATTTTAGGGGGTTTTGGGTAATCATTATCTTTGGAAAATTTAAACCCACATTTAGAGAATTTTTCTCTTGATTTTATGATTATTCTATCAATTTTAATACAAAAAACAATTAATTTGAAATCATAATTTTATTGTAAAAATAAAAAAAGATTTGACTTTCTCCTACTTTTTTTTATTTTGTCATTAGTTATAACTTTTTTGTTTTTTGACAAAGGAGCCAATTATGTTATTAAACAGAATAGCAATGTTTTTATTGTTGATAATGGTTTTTTTTACGGGATTCCCACACTGTTTAAGGTTAGATATTCCATCTTTTTTATCTTTGATTAGTCATATATTAAGTGATAGTGACAATTCCAACAACAATAATTCTGGTAGTAATAATTCCGGTAGTAATAATTCCGGTAGTAATAATTCCGGTAGTGATAATTCCAGTAGTAATAATTCCGGTAGTAATAATTCCGGTAATAATAATTCCGGTAATAATAATTCCGGTAGTAGTGGCAATTCCAACAACAATAATAGTGATAGTGGCAATTCCAACAACAATAATTCCGGTAGTAGTGGCAATACATTTACACCAGCAATTGGTGTGCTTGACACTAGTTTTAATTCTCCTAATGGTTATATAATACAGCCCATCGGTTCATCTCATGATATTGGAAATTCTCTTGCAATCCAACCTGATGGGAAAATCTTACTCGGTGGTTATTGCTCTAACGGAAGCAATAACGATTTCTGCATTGCTCGTTTTAATTCCGATGGCACTCTCGATACTTCTTTTGGTACTGGCGGTAAAGTAACACAAAACATCGGTTCAGGTGATGATTATGGATATTCTCTTGCAATCCAACCTGATGGGAAAATTTTACTCGGTGGTGCTTGCTCTAACGGAAGACATTTCGATTTCTGCATCGCACGTTTTAATTCCGATGGCACTCTCGATACTTCTTTTGGAACTGGCGGTAAAATAATCCAACCCATCGGTTCATGGCTTGATGTTGGACTATCTCTTGCAATCCAACCCGATGGAAAAATCTTACTCGGTG
>Ga0308419_1001701_pt1 | contig 14604 bp, 16 predicted proteins | sample HotsprSampleMS50_FD_203674 | JGI IMG/M metagenome (GOLD analysis project Ga0308419, IMG submission 203674) | Hot spring phototrophic mat microbial communities from Mushroom Spring, Yellowstone National Park, Wyoming, United States - 20090730_MS50 ... | reverse complement strand
TTAGTCATCATTTCTAGCTGAACTCTAGCTGTCTCGCTTATCTCATAGTCGACTATAGGACGAATAGACTCAATACACTTATTTACACTAGCTAGTCTCTGTAAGCCAACCCATATTTCAGCTTTGGATAAAATTTCTCTATACATTTCATTTCTTTTCCAAACAGAAAGACTCTTGTTTAAAATTCTAATATGCCTACTAAATACATGTTCTCTTGTATTCCAAAGAGTAGGTACAATAGCTCGAATCAGTTTTTCTCTATGTTGAAATTTTTCTGAAAGCGTTCTCACTTGCATGAGTAACCAATTGATTCCATTTGTAGAAAGCCAATCAGGTATAACAGGAATTAAAATGTTTTGAGAAAAGTACAAAACAATTTCAGTCATTGTGTATATATTTGGAGGACAATCAATAATGATAAAATCATAGTACTCTTTTAAAAATCCACTCACACGATCTAAAAGTTCAAAATAATAAACAGGAGTACTAAAAGCAGGAATTTTAACTTTTCCAACTTCATTGTAGTGAATTTCTTTTTCAAAGTTATTTAAATTATAGTGAGAAGGTATTATATGTAAATTAGGCCAGTAAGCATCTGACTCAACATATATACCTCGACCTTCTTCAGTAATTTTTTTCTCTGTGGAGAACACTGGAGAGCGAGGAGCTTCATCAGAAAATTGTCCTAAAATGTCTGACTCATTTATAGGCTGGGTATTTCCCTGTAAAATACGAGTCATAATTCCATATAAACTTTTTTCTGGTTTTAAAAAAATTTCTCTCCGCCAATATTCACCTAGCATATATACAGAAGCATTGGACTGAGGATCTGCATCTATAAGCAAAACTCTATAATTTCTTCCTTGAGGAGAAGGACTATTAGCTAATGCCGCAGCAAAGTTTACAGAGAGAGTAGTTTTTCCTACTCCACCTTTAAAGTTTAAAACACATATAACGCATGCACTCATCTTATAGTCCTTACCTCTATCAAACTAAGCTATCTTTCTAGGTCAAATACCTTTTTTTAAATAAAAGTTTTTTTGAATTTTTTACTCTTTAGCATCCACTGCAAATCTTTCTAAAAGTTCCAATGGAATGATCTCTAAAGCTCTTTTGTGAGTAGAACGTAAAAATACTTTAGGTGCCATACCTGCTCTATAAGCTTCTAACCATCTAGAAGCACAAAGACACCACTTATCTCCTGCTACAAGTCCCGGAAAATCCCACATAGGCATAGGAGTAGAGAGATCGTTTCCAACAGACTTAGAAAACTCTAAAAATTCTTTTGTGACTTCTACACATACTGTATGAGAGCCAAAATCCTCATCGCTAGTATCACAACACCCATTTCGGAAAAATCCTGTGCGCGGGGAAAAAGAGCAAGGTTCTAATTTTTCTCCATATACATTTACAGACTTATCTATTTGCATTTTACACCTCCTGAAACTTTTTTTGTGAAATAGAAAAAAAAGAAATCGACTTTTTTTTTAGTCATTATATTTTTGGTATAAAATTTAGAATGATTATAAATTCAAGGAGAATTTTATGCCACAAGTTACTTCACCAGCTCCTCAATTTGAAGCTGAAGCTGTCATTGGCTCAGAAATCCAAAAACTCAAGTTATCTGACTACAAAGGCAAATGGGTAGTTCTTTTCTTCTATCCATTAGATTTTACTTTTGTATGTCCTACAGAGATCATTGAGTACGATGCTAAATTAGAAGAATTTAAGAAAATTGGTGCAGAAGTGATTGGTGTTTCTGTAGATAGTGCTTTTACACACTTAGCATGGAAAAATACACCACGAAAAGAAGGTGGAATTGGAAATATCAAATATCCTTTAGTAGCCGATATTACAAAGCAAATTTCACGTGACTACGGAGTTCTCACAGAGGGAGGTGTAGCTTTACGTGGAACCTTCATAATAGACCCACAAGGAGTAATTCGTCAAGCTACCATCAATGACCTTCCAGTTGGAAGAAATATTGATGAGGCTATTCGCCTTGTAAAAGCCTTTCAGTTTGTTGAAAAACATGGGGAAGTCTGTCCTGCTAACTGGGATGAAGGTAAAAAAACCATGAAAGCAGATCCTGTAAAATCTAAAGAATATTTTGCATCAGTAAATTAATTTTTTATAAAAGGAGCCTTTGTGCTCCTTTTTTTAACTAGGAGAAAGAACCATGCAAGTAGCAGAGGAAAGATACTATAGACCTGATAATTTTCCCAAAGGACTTACTCGTAAAGTTGTAGAGTCTATTTCTCACATTAAAAATGAGCCGGGTTGGCTTACAGAGTTTCGACTGAAAGCTTTTGAAATTTTTCAACAAAAGCCAATGCCTACTTGGGGGTTTTTTCCACAGTTTCATGTCAATATTGACGACTATGTCCACTATGTAGGTTCTAATCAAAAAAAGAAAAAGTCTTGGGATGAAGTAGATCCAGAAGTACTTCGTAGCTTTGAAAAGCTCGGAATTCCAGAACACGAAAGAAAATATTTAGCTGGAATTGAAGCTATGAATGACTCTGAAACTGTTTACGCAAACGTCAAAAAAGAATTAACTGAACTGGGAATTATTTTTTGTGACATAGATACCGCTATTCAAGAATATCCCGAAATTGTAAGAAAGTATTTAGGAACAGTTGTAACTATTGGGGACAATAAATTTTCTGCTTTAAATAGTTGTGTATTTAGTGGAGGGTCATTTGCTTATGTCCCGAAAGGTGTAAAGACACCTATGCCACTTCAAGCTTATTTTAAAGTAACAGCTGCTTCTTCAGGTCAGTATGAAAGAACTTTACTCATTGCAGATGAAGGTGCAGTTATCGAGTATAGTGAAGGTTGTAGTTCAGTTCAAGATAAAGGTACAAATTTTCATACAGCAGTTGTAGAACTTATAGCACACAAGAATGCAAAAATTTATTACACAACTATTCAAAATTGGAAAAAAAATATGTACAACTGGACAGTAAAACGTGGACTTTGTGAAGAAGGTGCTCACATTACTTGGACAGATTGTAATATCGGTGCAAACACTATCAAGTATCCAGGAATTATCTTAAAAGGTGATTACTCTACTGGTACAGTTCTTTCCTTAGCTTTTGCTGGTCATGGTCAACTACAAGACACAGGAGCTAGAATTATCCACATAGGAAAACACACAAAAAGCAATGTTCTAGCTAAAGGAATTTCTCTAGATGGAGGAATTAATTCCTATCGAGGACTTATCAAATTTGAACCCTCTTCAGAGGGAGCTTTAAGCCACGTCAAGTGTGACGGGCTTATTATGGATGATCACTCTGCTTCATTTGCCTATCCCTACAATGATATATCGGGAGAAGGTGGGTCACTAAACTATGAAGCAACTGTATCTAAGATAGATCAAGATCAATTATTTTATTTACAATGTAGAGGAATTTCTGAAGATGATGCAAAAGTGCTAATTGTAAGTGGATTTTGTGAAAGTATTGTAAAGGAACTAAATGTAGAGTATTCTGTGGAAATGTCTAGACTAATTCGCATGATTTTAGAAGATGGGAAAGTAATTACAGAAACCCCCAGTAAGTCGACTCCCACTTGATATGAAGTATGGTTTAATTAGTGCAAGTTTTGTAGGAATATGGGAAAAGCCATTTACTAACTTACCAAATTTTGACCGTAAATTTTGTCTAGATTTATTTGGAGATCCATATCATACTACTTGTGGAGTCACTCCAGAAGGTTTTGTAGTAGCTAAGCAATTTACTCCTCCTCCCCATCCAAGTCTTGTAATCAATCCAAATCGTATTCAAATAACTGAACTAAGCATTACTAAAACTTGTGATCTAACTCATCTTTTACTTACAACTCTTCAAGAGACAAATCCAACTGACATGTTATTCCCTTTTTCCTCTATTGGAATTAACATGGAACACGAATGGCTAGAGTTAGAAAAGTTGAGCCATGTAATATTTTTAGAAAAATTTTTCCATTCCTCTTTTTTCCCACAAGATCAAATCATTCCTTATGACTTGCGTTTTGAACTTCGCTCTTCCAACAACTTAAAACTTAACTTTATATTTCAACCTCGCTCTGGTTTAAAAAATGCTATTTTCGTAGGTACAAACGACGATAAATTTTGGTCAGAAAAACCCGCACCTTCTCGAGAACAGCTTTTAGATATGTTTACAGACTCTGCAACAGAAATTCGCAAACGACTAGATCCTCTTTTTATGTCTTAGAACTTTATAAAAAAATGTTGTTCACACTTTAATATTACAACATAACTTTACTGTAAAAAAGGAAATAATTAGTTGATATAATTTTATTTAATACTAAGGAATAAATAAAAATTATAAAACAAGTTATCAAACGTAAAGAAAAATCCTGTTTAATTTATATTTAAGAATTTTATAATATTCTAAAGTGAGAAAATAAATTATAGAAATCATTGCTCAATTCTGCTAAAGTCGTAAGCTAATAGTCGATTATGTGAATTTATAGTTGGGTAGGGATTTTGTAGTAGTGAGAAACTTTTAGACTTTTTTTCTACAGTCGAAAGTGTAAAATCCTGTGGATATAGCGTCGTTTTCCAAAAATTTGCTGAATTAGTCTAGGCCTTGAGATGTCGGCCGAAGTAACTCCAAGTATCGCCTTTGCGCGGTCTAAAAATTCTCCCATCAACGACAACTCAAGTTCCACTAAAAAGCTAAACAACCAACACCGGGAGACCCCACATCCATAAGCAAGGATTCCGAGTTCATACCAATCCGCATCCTCAGGCCTAAAACAAAACTTCTGTAACTCTAAACCTTCTTCTTGATAAGTAAGCTTCGGCTTCTCCTGAAGCGGCAGATACCCACGAGCTAAAAGGCCTCTATACTTATCTAAAAGTTTTTTTAAACCATCTTTAAATTTATAGGACTTCTTTTTAGTTTTCGAATTTTCTACAAAAGGGATGACTAAATCTAACTTCTCTACCAGATGCTTGGGGATAAGTAAGGTTGAAACAGTAGATCTTTTCAATTCTTTTAAGTCTATCTTCTTTTCGTGTCTACGATTAAAAAAGCTTATCATAAAATAAATCCTCCATCTTATATAATGCAAAAACAAAGAGCAAATTTTGAAGTTTTGAATATTTTTATAAAAAATCCTTAATTTTTTTTTGTAAAAAAGATTAGGATCGTGTTATTGTAAATGAATTAAACTAAGAAGGGATAGTTAGGAGGAAGAGAAAACTTCTTATAGAAATATCAAAAATAAATACTTAACTAAGTAAATTTTTATAAAACTTGAATTTGAACTTTTAAAGTATTTTTTTTAAAATGTACAAATTTATCAGGACGAAAATGAGATAAATTAAGTTCATAAATTTTTTTATGAATTAACATACTTGGTTCAAATTTCAATTGTAAATCTCTTGTTCCCTTGTATGTTCCCATTCCATTACATGATTCACAATGTATGTTAGAACCTTTACATTCAGGACAAAGTATTCTTACAACTAAAGGAATATTTACAATTACAGTAGAATTTAATTCAGACTTTTTTACAAATATATCTAAATCATGGAAAATTCCACTTCCAAATTTTCTATCTCTATTTCTAAGTCCAACTCTCATAAGTCCTTTTTTTGCTAAATTGGTCAGTGAACTAGTATAAACAATTCTAGAAGGTGGTAAAACAATAAAATTTTGACTAGATTGATAAATTTTTTTATGAATTTGATCATAACGTAATCGACTCTTTCCTGTTAAAACCTTATAAGCTGTTGTAATCTCTCGAAACTTATCATTATCTCCTGTAGTTTGATTGTCGGGATGATAAATTTTTGCTAAGTCTCTATAAGCTTTTTTAATTATTTCTTCACTACTTCCAAAAGGAACATTTAAAATTTGGTAGTAATCAGGGGCATGTAATTTGTAACTCATACTTGATACTTCTTCTAGTTCTTTAATACGTTTAAGTGCAGTTTCAAAATCTCCTTGAATGAGTTCTCCTCCTGACTCAAGTATAGAAAACTCAAGCATTAGATTAATGCTATTCCCAAATGTCTCATTTAGTAAGTATCCATCGCTATCAATTAAGTATCCACTTTCATGAGGACGAGTAGGTATACGAGAACGAACTAAATCAACTAGAGGTAATTTTTGAGAAATGTAACCAAAAACTTTTTTTCCAATTGCACAAGCATATCCAATTTCCCAAGCAGTTCCATCATCTACAGTAGCAGTACGAAAAAAATTGCAATTAGCTAAAACATAATCACACTTTTCAATAAGTTTTTTATTATTTTGATAAATTTCCTTAGCAAGTTCTATTCCTGTTTTATCAATAATTTCTGTATCAATCGGAGACAAGCCTTCAAAACCATGTAAACTACAAAGATCTTTATATGAATCTAATACAAACTTAGCATTAGGTAAAAAAACATCAGGACCTGCTAAATAAATTTTTTTCATTTACGAGAAAGCACTAAAAGTAAATTCAGAGAGTTACAATTGGTCGAACAAGTAGACTGACACCCTGTTAAACATGGATAATTAGAAGGGGTTAAAGCAGAATCCAAACTAAGACCACAGCTATACACACAAGATTCATTACAAGCAGCAAGACTACCACCCGTACAAGTTAAGACATAACTTAAAATAGCTTTTTGTTTAGTGTTGTCTGGTTTTTTTGTACAATTAAAAAATAATAAAATGAGTGACAAGAAAATAGTAGTAGTAATATATTTCATATTTCATATTTTTTTTCAAAATACAAGTCTGTCAATTTCTAAAAACTGAGGGATAACAAGAAAATGAAAGTCAATGGGAAGCCTTTTTTGTTAGACAAATTACCTCAACCTAATATCCTTTTACTTTTACATGAACTTAAGTTAAATCCAAATACTGTAGCTATTGAACGAAATGGAGATATTTTAAACCGTGAAGAATGGGATAAAGTGCAACTCAAAGATTCTGATCAACTCGAAATTATAAAATTTGTAGGTGGTGGTTAAGTTGATTTGGAGACGCACAGGTCTATATCCAATCTTAGATCTCAACTATTGTAGTCAAAATAAAATTAAAATATTTTCTCTCATAGAAATGTGGGAAAGCTTTCCAAAGTTAATAGATAGCTTTCAATTGAGAGCTAAGTCTTATTTTCGTGGTGATTTTATTTCTATTTACAAAAAAATTCTCTCTAAAACTAAGCTACCTATTATTATAAATGACTATTGGGAAATTGCTATTGAATTAAAAGCCTATGGATTTCATGTAGGAAAAGAAGACTTTGCTTCTCTTTCTGATTCAGATAAAAATAAAATTAAACAAGCTCAAATGATTAAAGGAACTTCTTCTCATTCTCTAGAAGACCTTCAAAACTTAGACCCAGAAATCTGGACTTATACGGGGCTTGGACCTATTTTTCAAACAGGAACAAAAAAAAGTTCTTATTCTCCTTTGGGAACTGGAATTATAAGAGAGGCTCTTGAAAAATTTAAAATTCCTATAGTCCCCATTGGAGGAATAAACTCAGTGAATTTTTGGTCTGTTGCTTATATAAGAGAATGTAAACCTGCCTCTATTTCTCTTTTTTCTGATGAAATCCTCTTTCCTATCTTAGCAAAAGAATATGAAAAGAAACTTTTCTTGACAGAAAATTTTTAAATTTTCAAACTTGACTAAAATGAAAGAACGATTAGAAATCATACACCAATCTTCTAAGGAAGAGAGAGACTATATCCTAGAATATCAGTCCATCGATATTTCTACTCGTCCTAAGTTAAATTTAGCAGGTGTTGAATTTGAGAATGTATCTCGTGATAAGGCTATTGCAATTATTTTAGACCTTATCAAGAAAAAAGAAAAATTCCATCATATTTTACTCTTAGATCCTATTAAACTGGATCTTATGCTTCCAGGTAGGCCCTTACATAGAATTACTAAAAAAGCTTCCATGATACTTCCTTCAGCTAGCGGCTTAGGCTGGGCTGCCAAAAAGTTTTCTCTGGAATTTGAAGAAATAATTACTCCTATTAGTTTAATTATGGATCTTATACGTATTTCTGAAAAACAAGGTTTAACTCTTTTTTTTCTTGGAGGTACTGAAAAAGCAATTGAAAAACTTTTTTTTAACTTAACCAAACATTTTCCTCAAATTCGTATAGTGGGTAGGCATTCAGGAAAACTTTCTAAAGAAAGAGAACTTATGGTAAAAGAAGCCATAAGAAAAACCAGTCCTGATATCATCTTTTTAGGATTTGACTTTCCCTATCAAGAAATTTGGATTGAAAATAACAATGCTTATTTAGGTAAATCTATAGTTATAGGAATTTGGAACAATCTAGATACTTTAGCAGGAAAGTCCGACTCTACCCCAGAGTACTTTCGCAAAAGAAATTTAACTTGGCTTTGGAAAGTAATTTCTAGACCATGGAATTTAAAACAAATATTTATAACTTTACACTTTTACTTTTACTTTCTTTTTCTGGGCTTAAAGCATAAAAAAGAAGATAAATAATTTCTAAACTTTTAAGTTTTTTTTAAGAAGTCTTGTAGTTCTTGTTCAAAAAGTTTTTTATTTTGAGTATATAGTTCGGGAGTGTGAACAGCATTTGGAATACTTAAAAATTTTGTAAAAGCAAGTTCCTTTCTTTTTATATAGAGTTCTTCGGTCATCCAATGAGGAACTAGTTTGTCACCTGTGCCATGTACGAGAAAGAGAGGAACTTGAGATTTTAAAATACAGTCTCTTGGTTCAATGTCAGAAATTTGAAAGTTAGCAAAAAACCAAACATACCAATTAGTAAAAAATAATACAATTGTATGTAAAAACTTTGGGATAAAAACTAACTTGAGGTGAAACCTTACTAAATCACGTAGGGAAGTAAAAGCACAAAGGGAAACTACAAAGTCAATTTTTTTATCTAAACAAGCATACTGCATAACTACAGCTCCTCCTAAGGACTCTCCAAACAATCCTAAAACTTGAGAATTAGGAAATTTTTTTCTAGCAAATTCCACTACAGTTTGTAAATCTTTTTTTTCATAAAATCCAAAACTAGGATACTTCCCTCCTGTTTCCCCACAGGCACGATGATCATACAAGACAATATTCCACCCTTCTTCAAAAAAAGGTTTTAGATATTTCGCCATGCCATATCTTGTCCAAGCAATTCCATGACAAAAAATAATTGTTTTTTTTGCTTGTCCTGAAAAATAAAAACCTACAATATCATACCCATATAAAGATGGGATACGAAAAACATGTTGTTCACTCTTTAAAAAGGCTTCTGGAATTTCTCCTCTTTCATATTGTTCTTGAAAAGTTTGTAGGATAGGAAATCGATATGGATGAAGTAACTTATATCCAACAAAGGTACCAACTATAAAACTAAACAAAAATAAAATAAAAAAAATGATTATAATAAAATTTATCATTTATTTCTTTTTCTTTGAGTTGAGTCTAAAATTTTTTTCCTAAGGCGAATACTTTGTGGAGTTACTTCTACTAACTCATCGTCATCAATAAACTCAATAGCTTGTTCTAAAGTTAGTTTTCTAGGGGGAACTAATCTAATAGCTTCATCTGCCCCAGAAGAACGAATATTTGTTAATTTTTTTTCTTTTACAGGATTGACTTCTAAGTCATTTTCTCTAGAATTTTCTCCTATGATCATTCCTGGATACACAGGGGTAACAGGATCAATAAATAAAACTCCTCTTTCTTGGATTTTCCAAAGCGCATATGCAGTTGTTTCCCCTGAATCCATGGAAACTAAAACCCCGTTTTTTCTTCCTGGGATATCTCCTTTGTAGGGACCATACTCTAAAAAACGACTAGTTAAAACTCCTTCTCCTCGAGTTTCTGTTAAGAAAAACCCTCTAAATCCAATGAGTCCACGGGTAGGTATGATGTATTCAATCCGTGTCATACCTGAAGCATGTGCTTGCATAGAAGTCATTTCCCCTTTTCTACGATTTAACTCTGCAATTATACTTCCCGTATACTGATCTGGTACATCCATGACTAAGGTTTCCAATGGCTCTAGTTTTTCTCCATTAGGTCCTTGTTTAAAGATTACCTCTGGTCTAGAAACCTGTAGTTCATAGCCTTCTCTACGCATAGTTTCAATAAAAATAGCAAGATGTAGTTCACCCCGTCCCAAAATTTTAAATCTGTCTTTATCTTCTGTTTCTTCCATCCTCATGGCTACATTGGTTTGAAGTTCTTTTTCAATTCTCTCTCTTATATTTCTAGTGGTTACAAACTTTCCTTCTTTCCCTACAAAAGGAGAATTATTTACCATAAAAAACATAGATACAGTTGGCTCATCAATACTAATAGGTGGAAGAGGAATAGGGTTACCTAATTCACAAATTGTATCGCCAATAAATAAATCAGGAATTCCAGCTATAGCAACAATATCTCCAGCTTCAGCTTTTTCTATTTCGTGTCTACGTAGTCCTTCAAAACCATATAGACGAGAAATTTTGTAGTTTGCACTAGACTTATCTTTCATGCGAACTAAAGTTACATCTTGATTTTTACGAATACTTCCTGCATAAATTTTTCCAATTGCTATTCGCCCAACGTAATCATTATAATCTAAACTAGTAACTTGAAACTGTAGGGGAGAGTTTGGATTTCCTTTAGCAACTGGAACATGTTTTAAAACTAAGTCTAAAAGGGGCTCTAAGTTTTTTCCTGGAGCATCTTTTAGGTCGTTTACTGCCCAACCTAATTTTGCAGAAGAATAAATAATTGGAAAATCCATTTGTTCTTCACTAGCTCCAAGGTCATGAAAAAGATCAAAGACCATATCTACTACTTGATTAGGACGACATCCATCTCGATCTACCTTATTGACAACTACAATGGGTTTATGTCCAATTTGTAAGGACTTTCCTAAAACAAAGCGAGTCTGAGGCATAGGTCCATCAAAAGCATCTACTAAAAGCAAAGAACAGTCAGCCATTTTTAAAACACGTTCAACTTCTCCTCCAAAGTCAGCATGACCTGGAGTATCTACTATGTTTATACGAGTATTTTTATATAAAACGGCAGTATTTTTAGCTATGATAGTAATCCCACGTTCTTGCTCTAATTCATTGGAATCCATAATTCTTTCTTTTAACTCTTTAGAAGTAACAGCTCCCGTCTCTTTTAAGATTCCGTCTAAAAGAGTAGTCTTACCGTGGTCTACGTGGGCAATTATACAAATATTGCGAATCTCCATATAAGCCATAAATTTTAACAAGGGATTAGTGTCTACTCTTTTCACTTGACTAGGAAAGGAAGATAAAAATACTGGTAAATTATGTATGCGATCATAAAGTTAGGAAATCAACAATTTAAAGTAGAGCCTGGACAAAAGTTTCTTTCTCAAAAAACTCAAAATCAAGCGGGCACTGAGTTTGAAACTCCTATCTATCTTTTAGCTCAAGAAAATAAAATTCACATAGGAACCCCTATTGTAAATGGTGCCAAAGTAGTTTTACGAGTATTGGAAGACTTAAAAGGTCAAAAAATTCGAGGTTTTAAATATAAAAAACGTAAAAACTATCATAGAACTTGGGGACATCGCCAACAACTACAAAAATTAGAAGTAGTTTCTATTTCAGGATAATTTGATTTCTCTACGTTTGTTAAAAACTAAAGAAAGATATACAAGTTTTTCTTTACTAGGGCATGCACCTACAAGCTTAGGGAAAATGGGAGAAAATTTACTTTGTGCAGGAGTTTCGGCTTTATCTCAGTCTTGTTTTTTGTATTTACAAAAAAAGGAACTTTTAAGAGAAGTAACTTGGCAAAAAGGTAAGCTTGAATTTGAAATTTCAAGTCCCTGCTTAGAGTCAGAAGTAGCACTAGACATACTTTTGACAGGGATGCAAGATTTAAAAAAACAATATCCCGAGTGGATTGATATTTATATAGGAGAAGAAAATGGCACATAAAAAAGGTGGAGGTTCATCTAAAAACGGTCGTGACTCTGCTTCACAGAGACTAGGATTAAAAAGATCAGGTGGGCAGGTAGTCAAAGCAGGAAATATTTTAGTCAGACAAAGAGGCACAAAAGTACGCCCAGGAAAAAATGTAGGTGTAGGTAAAGACCATACCCTTTATGCTCTCATAGATGGGGTAGTTACTTTTGAATTTGCTTCTAAATCTAGAAAAAAAATTTCTGTCTATCCTGTTTCTGCATAGCATAAAGACTTATGTAAAAAACAAACCTCATATGGAACTATAGAGTTTGAAGAGCTTTATTTTTTTAGGCTCTTCGGCTCTCCTTTAGAAAAAATATATTTACAAGTAGTTTTTTTCTTCTTTTTACCTTTTTACTTAAAACTGAAAATAATAAAACTGTGGAGAAGAAATTACAGTGTAAATCATAACACAAAGGATAAACAAGGTGATAAAAAAAGCAGGTTGAACATAATCCATCCAACTAGAATTAGCAAACTTATCCCATTTTTTTAACTCTACTAAAGCTTCATACGTAAACAACAAAAATACAGGAAACCAAATACTAATTGAAATGACTTCTAAATTAAAATTTCCACTAGAAAGAAAGAAAATATTTTTTAACTGAATTATTGCTTTAGATACAGATTCAGCACGAAAAAATGTAACGCTTAACGTAAAAGTAGAAAAAGCATAGAGAATTTTTATTACATAAGGAATTTTTTCAAAGTATTTAGCATAACCTTCTTCTTCTAAAAATTTCTCTAAGCATACAAATCCTGCATTGATAAATCCCCAGATAATAAAGGTCCAGTTTGCTCCATGCCAAAGTCCACCAATAGCCATAGTAGTAAAGAGGTTAAAATAATTTCTTAACCGACTAACTCTATTTCCTCCGAGAGTAATATATACGTAATCTCGTAGCCAAGTTGAAAGTGACATGTGCCATCTTCTCCAAGTTTCACTTGCAGACTTAGAAAAAAAAGGTCTATCAAAGTTTTGAGTAATATTAAAACCTAAAATTTTTCCTGTACCTATAGCAATATCAGAATAACCCGAAAAATCCCCATAAATCTGAATAGAAAACAAAGAAGAAGCTAAAGCACAACTGAACCAATCATATTCAGAGGGATTGGCAAATATAGGTTGAATTACTGAAGAAATAGGATCTGCTACTATAGTTTTCTTAAAAAAGCCTAACATCATAATAGGTATGCCTTGTTGAAAATTCGTCCAGTCAAATTTTTTTTGACCTTGTAGTTGAGGCATAAGTATATGAGCTCGCATAATAGGCCCTGCAACTAATTGAGGGAAAAACAATAAAAAAAGTGTAAAGTTAAAAAAACTTCTCTCAGGATTCAAATTTCCTCGATATACATCTATAGCATAAGCAACTGCCTGAAATGTATAAAAAGAAATTCCCAAAGGTAAAACAAATCCAATAGGTTCAAAATCTAAATGAGGAAGTCCGAGTAAATTACGAACATCAAACTCTATAGAACGAAAAAAGTCAGCATATTTAAAAAGAAATAGTAATCCCAAATTTACAAATAAGGTATGAAGTAACCAAAGTTTTTTTCTGATTTGAGTTGTAGCTTCTTTCATTTTAATTGCACTTACAAAAGTTGCCGCAAACGACAAAAATAGAATTGGTACAAAGACAATTTTCAAACACGAATAAAAATATAAGGAAAATACAAATAAGATTCTTCGCTGGTTTTTTTCATTTGAAAGAAAAAAAATAGGAAGCAAAACTGTTAAAAATATAAAATAATGTAAAGTATTAAACAACATTACGGTAATACCTCTTTTGTCTTTTGAATGAGAGTTTTAAATACCCAATCATTGCCAAGTCTAGTATAATGACCATCTCCAATAATATAGTAAGGACGTGGATTAAGTTGTCCTGTTTCATCTACCATTTGTAAAGTATATTGGGGTAAGTTCATATCTATGTAGTCAATTTTTTGTTTATCTAAAAATTTTTTCATGGTTTTTAAATATCCATAGTATCTATGAATTTTTCCTTTTTGAGAACAGTAGGCAGTTTCTATATCTATTGGTAGAAGAATCATTACAAGTTTTAAATTCAATTCTTTAGATAAGTCAATAATTTCTTGTATAGCTTTATATGCTGATTCGGGAGCTACAAATTCTTCTTGAGGTTCTTCACATTCACTAGCTGGAAAATTTGGATAAGCATTGGGATTTTTAACAGGTGGACGAAAGAAATCAGAGTATAAATCATTTAAAATTTCTTTCCAACTAGAAATAGGACATTCATCTTTAGGTTTTTGAGCTGTCATACATAAGTACAAATTTTTAGCTCTTATAAATGGGTATACAAAAGCTTCCATAAATCGAAATTGCATTTGTTCTTGAGTAACTTTCAGTGCTAAAAAAAGATAGCTATACTTTGTAAGTAGAAACTGAATCTTAAAAGCCCTTTGTAAACTAGGGTTTTGTTTTTTTTCATGAAAACTAATTTCGTCAACGTCATCTCCAGTACTTGGAAAATAATATAGTAACTTAGGGTTTAAATTTGGTAAATGCTTTTTTAGTTTTAAAGCAATTGCACTAGGACCATAAGCATCAACTGCAAGATTTATAGATTGATAAATATTTTCTTTACTATCTTTATATAAGTCTAGTTTATTACAAAAAGTATCTTCGTCG
>Ga0308419_1001695_pt1 | contig 14639 bp, 10 predicted proteins | sample HotsprSampleMS50_FD_203674 | JGI IMG/M metagenome (GOLD analysis project Ga0308419, IMG submission 203674) | Hot spring phototrophic mat microbial communities from Mushroom Spring, Yellowstone National Park, Wyoming, United States - 20090730_MS50 ... | reverse complement strand
ACTTCTACCGTAAAATCAACATGTCCTGGCGTATCAATTATATTAATTTGATGATTTTTCCAATAGGTCGTAGTAGATGCGCTTGTTATCGTTATACCTCTTTCACGTTCTTGCTCCATCCAATCCATCGTAGCTGTGCCTTCGTGAACTTCGCCCATTCTATGCAATTTTCCCGTATAGTATAAAATTCTTTCTGTAGTCGTTGTTTTTCCAGCATCTATATGAGCCATTATACCAATATTTCTTAACCTTTCTAACGGTACAGTTCTCGCCATTTAGTATTTACCTTAATAATATATTATTTATTAATTTCAACTTATTACCATTTAAAGTGAGCAAACGCTTTATTAGCTTCAGCCATCCTATGCGTATCTTCTTTCTTTTTAACAGCTCCACCTTCATTGTTGAATGCGCTTATCAATTCAGCCGCTAATTTCAATGCCATCGACTTATCTTTCCTATCTCTCGCATATGTTTTCAGCCATCGATATGCTAACGACAATCTTCGCTCAGGTCTGACCTCCATAGGAACTTGATATGTTGCTCCGCCAACTCTTCGACTTCGAACTTCTATCATTGGCTGAACATTTTGGACGGCTTTTTGAAAAACTTCTAAAGCTGGTTTTTTAGTTCTTTTTTCTATTATATCAAACGCTTCATAAACAATTTTTCTTGCGATAGTTTTTTTACCTTCCCACATTATGCAATTAATAAACTTTGCTACTAATTCTGAATTATATTTTGGATCCGGTTTTACGATTCTTTTTTCAGCTCTTTTCTTTCTCATAGTTATTTAGCTTTTTGTTCCTTTTGTTTTTTTGCTCCGTATTTAGAACGCCCCTTTTTTCTACCTTCTACTCCGCTTGTGTCCAAAGCTCCTCTTATAATATGGTATCTTACTCCTGGGAGATCTTTTACCCTACCTCCTCTAATCAAAACTATTGAATGTTCTTGTAAATTATGTCCCTCGCCTGGAATATAAGCTATCACTTCTATTTGATTCGTCAATCTTACTTTTGCTACTTTTCTTAATGCAGAATTAGGTTTTTTTGGCGTTGTCGTATATACTCTCGTACAGACGCCTCTTTTCTGCGGACATCCTTGTAAAGCAGGAGCTTTACTTTTTTCGACTTCTTTTTCTCTGCCTTTTCTTAATAATTGGTTAATTGTTGGCACGTATATCCTCCATCAGAACCATTATTTAAAAATAAATTTAGACTTTAAAAATAATAAAATAATTTAAATTTGTCAACAAGATAATTAAAAATAATTTTTAATTTCGGCGAGAAGATAATAATCGATATCGAATTCTCCTTCTCGCCAATACATATTTTCTTTGCTTAATTAAAAGAACTTAAATCAATATTATTCAACTTCAACATTTGCTTCGTCGCTTTCTTCAATTTCTTCGTTTTGCTCGCTTTCAATCACAAGGTTTCGATATTTTTTTAATCCTGTCCCGGCAGGAATTAAATTCCCCATAACTACATTTTCTTTTAATCCTATCAAATAATCTGTTTTGCCTTCGACGGCAGCATTTGCTAAAACCTTTGTAGTTTCTTGGAAAGACGCAGCTGATAAAAAGCTTTCTGTTGAAAGAGCTGCTTGTGTTATGCCTAGCAACACGTTTTCTGAACTTGCTTGTTCCGCTTCTCTAAACTCTATAAGTTTTTTATTTTTTCTTGCTAAATCAGCGTTTATCTCTCTGACCTTTCCTTTTGGAACTAGCTGACCTGATTTATATTTAGAAGCTCCTGGATCAATAATATAATACATTCCTTTTAATTTTTCGTTTTCTTCATTCAAAGCAGTTCTGTCTACATAATCGCCTTCTATGAATCTTGAATCTCCAGAAGTAACAATAGCTACCTTTTGAAGCATTTGTCTAACTATAATTTCGATGTGCTTATCATTAATTTTCACGCCTTGCAAATTATAAACAGCTTGTATTTCATTTACAAGGTATTCTTGAACTGCATTAACGCCCTTAATCTTTAATATTTCATGCGGATCGATAGGACCGTCTGTTATTTTCTCGCCCGCTTGTATATCGTCGCCTTCTTGAACCAAAATATGTTTTGAGTAGGGTATATTATACACTTTCTCAATGCTTCCATCATAAGATGTAACTATAATTTCTCTTGCTCCTTTCTTTCTTACTCCAAACTTAACAATTCCATCAATTTCAGAAATGATAGCTGGATCATTTGGACTTCTTGCCTCAAAAAGTTCTGTTACTCTTGGCAAACCTCCTGTAATGTCCCTTGTTTTAACTGCAGTTTTTGCGATTTTTGCTAAAGATGTGCCTGCTTCTACAAAATCTCCTTGGTCCACATTAATAATAGCTCTTGCAGGAAGATTAAATATTTTTTTATTTCCTTCTGAATCGACAATTGTAATTCCTGGTATTAATGTTTTATCTTTTGATTCTAAAACTACTTTTTGCACGTGTCCTGTTTGTTCATCAGTATCTAACTTTATTGTCACATTTTCTATTAAATCATTATATGCAACTGTGCCAGAGATATCAGTTAAAATGTGAGAGTTATAAGGATCGTGTGTATAAAGAATCTGTTTTTTCTGGATTTTTTGTCCATCTTCTACTTTTAATTCAGCTCCGTATGGCACTTCGTAAGATTTCAATTGTCGCCCGTCAGGATCATAAATCTCTATTACTCCTCTTCTTCCAATCACAATTTTTCTTTCTTTTCCAAAATAATCTTTATTTATAACATACTTAATTTTTTCATATTTTACCGTTCCTTCAACGGCTGAGTCAACTTCAGATTGACTAGCAATGCGGGCTGAAGTTCCTCCCATATGGAAAGTTCTTAAAGTCAATTGAGTTCCAGGCTCCCCAATCGATTGAGCTGCAATTATACCAACTGCTTCGCCGACATCGACTTTTTTTCCAGTTGTTAAGTTTCTTCCATAACATTTAGCGCATACGCCATGTCTTGATTCGCAAGTCAGCACTGTTCTAATTCTAACCGTATCTATTCCTGCATCAAGTATTTTTTCTACAATTTCTTCGTCAATCATTTCTCCAGCAGAAATAATAAGATCGTCATTTCTTGGATCATAAACGTCTTCTTGGGTATAACGACCTAAAATTCTCTCCGCAAAAGACTCTTTTTGTTTTTCATGTTCTAATTCTTTGATAGCAGAGACATAAATACCTTTTACAGTTCCGCAATCGTCCTCTGTTATAATTACGTCTTGAGCAACGTCGCATAATCTTCTAGTTAAATAACCAGCGTCTGCAGTTTTAAGAGCCGTATCGGCTAACCCTTTTCTCGCTCCATGCGTTGATATAAAATATTCAAGAACTGAAAGTCCTTCTTTAAAACTTGCTACTATAGGATTCTCTATGGTTTCTCCAGCTTGTCCAGTCATACTCTTTTGTGGACGCATCATCAAACCTCTCATGCCGGCTAATTGCCTTACTTGCTCAGAGGAACCTCTTGCTCCAGAATCAACCATAATGTATAATGGATTAAAACCATCTTGATCGTTTTTTAATTTATTCATTAAACTTTTTGCAACATCGTTTGTCGTATGAGTCCATGTATCGATTATTTGGTTATATCTTTCAGAGTTCGTAATCAAACCTTGTTCATAGCCTTGTAATATTTCATCTATTTTTTTGTTAGCTTTTTCAATTAAAATTGGTTTTTCTTCTGGTATCTTAAGGTCTGTAAATGAAATTGAAATCCCAGCTTTAGTAGCAAACTTGAAGCCCAAATCTTTCAAATCGTCTAAAAATTCTGCTGTTCTTTTATTGCCCAATAAAATAAACATTTTATATATAAGCGGCCCAAAAGTCTTTTTTACTAATAATTCGTTAATAAATCCAATTTCTTTTGGAACTATTTGATTAAATATAATTCTGCCAACGGTCGTTTCAATTAATTTATCTTGAATTTTAACTTTAACTTTGGCATGCAACTCGACTTTGTTAGCGTCATATGCTAAAATTGCTTCTTCTGGCGAAGAGAATACCATTCCTTCGCCAACGCAACCTTCTTTTGCTTTTGTTAAATAATACGCTCCTAATACAATATCTTGAGTGGGTATAACTATAGGATTTCCATTTTGAGGAGACAAAATATTATGACTGCTTAGCATTAACAAGCATGCTTCTAATTGAGCTTCGTAAGACAAAGGCACATGGACAGCCATCTGATCTCCGTCAAAATCCGCATTGAAAGCGGTACAAACCATTGGATGCAATTGAATTGCTTTTGAGTCAATCAGTTTTGGTTGAAAAGCTTGTATGCCTAATCTATGTAATGTGGGAGCCCTATTTAATAAAACTGGATGGCCTTCTATAACATTTTCTAAAATCTCCCAAACAATAGGCTCTTTCCTTTCAACAACTTTTTTTGCTCCTTTAACAGTTTTATTATGTCCTCGTTCTATTAACTTTCTAATAACAAAAGGTTTAAATAATTCTATTGCCATATCTTTTGGCAAACCGCATTCATGCAATTTTAATTCTGGTCCTACAACAATAACCGATCTTCCAGAGTAATCGACTCTCTTTCCGAGCAAATTCTGTCTAAATCTTCCTTGTTTTCCTTTAAGCATATCGCTTAAAGACTTAAGAGGTCTATTTGCATCTGCTCTAGCGGCAGCTCCTCGTCGAGAATTGTCAAATAAAGCGTCAACCGCTTCTTGAAGCATTCTTTTCTCATTCCTTAAAATAACCTCGGGAGCTTTAATTTCGATTAATCTTTTTAATCTGTTATTTCTAATTATTACTCTTCTGTATAAATCGTTTAAATCGCTTGTGGCAAATTTTCCTCCTTCTAAAGGAACTAAAGGCCTTAATTCTGGCGGAATCACTGGTATTACGCTCATTACCATCCATTCAGGCTTATTTACAACTTTTCCATCTCTTTCTCTAAAAGCTTCTAATATTCTTAATCTTTTCAAAAGCTCCTGTTTCTTCTGTACTGATGTTTCAATTTTTGCTTGTTCCTTTAGTTCGTTGAATGTTTTTTCCACATCTAATCTTTTAAGCAAATCTCTAATCGCCTCCCCGCCGATTTTTGCGATAAATTTTTTTGGATCATCGTCATCAAGCTTATCATTGCCTAATGGCAATGAATTTAATATTTCGTAATATTGTTCTTCAGAAATTAAATCTAACTTTTTTAAACCTGTTGGTCCCGGATTTATTATAACATAAGATTCGTAATAAATAATTTTTTCCAGTTCTTTTGTGGTCATTCCAAGCAAATTGCCTATTTTAGAAGGCAACGACTTAAAAAACCAAATATGAACAACTGGAACAGCAAGCGTTATATGTCCCATTCTTTCTCTTCGGACAGCTTTAAGAGTGACCTCCACTCCACATCTATCGCAAATAATGCCTTTATATCTAATTCTCTTATATTTTCCGCAATGACATTCCCAATCTTTAATTGGACCGAAAATTTTTTCGCAGAATAAACCATCCTTTTCAGGTCTAAATGTTCTGTAATTAATAGTTTCTGGTTTAGTAACTTCACCTCGCGATCTGCTTATAATATCGTCAGGGCTTGCTATGCTTATTGAAATGGAATTTATATATTTTAATATATTATCTTGATTTTGCAACATAATATTTTACTCCGATTATTATTAGTTAATTTTAATTTCTAATCCTAAACCTTGCAATTCTTTAATTAAAACGTTAAACGATTCTGGTATATTGGCTTCAGGCAAATTCTCCCCTTTAACAATAGCTTCATATACTTTCGATCTGCCTTTTACATCGTCGCTTTTAACAGTCAAGATTTCTTGTAATATATGAGCTGCTCCATAAGCTTCAAGAGCCCATACTTCCATTTCTCCAAATCTTTGTCCGCCAAACTGAGCTTTACCTCCTAATGGCTGCTGCGTTATCAACGAATATGGTCCTATAGAACGCGCGTGTATCTTATCGTCAACCATATGTCCAAGTTTCAACATATAAATGTATCCGCAAGTTATTGGCTTATCAAATTTTTCACCCGTTCTACCATCATATAATGTAAGTTTGCTTCCGGATGGAATTCCCGCTTTCTTTAAATACTCTTCAACATCCTCTACGTGAGCTCCGTCAAATACTGGTGTTTTAAATTTTAAACCTAATTTTTTTCCTGCGTATCCGAGAGCAGTTTCTAAAATCTGACCGATATTCATTCTTGAAGGCACGCCCAATGGATTCAAAATGATGTCAACTGGAGTTCCATCTTCCAAAAATGGCATATCTTCAATAGGCACTACTTTAGACACTACGCCCTTATTCCCATGTCTTCCAGCCATTTTATCTCCAACAGACAACTTACGTTTCTTTGCCACATAGACTTTCGCCATTTGTACAATTCCTGGAGGCAATTCATCCCCTGTTTGTATTTTAATTTTTTCCTTTTTATATTCTTCTTCAATTTTTAAATTCAAATCGAAATAATTTTCAAATAATTTTTGAATTAAAGAATTTATTTTTCTATCCTCAAACCAAGATAAACTATAATCTAACTTTGTAACATCTTCAAGGTTAGCGAATGTATTTTCCTTTATGATTGTTCCATTTCTTAAAATTGTAGTTCCGTCTAAGTCTTTAATTCCTAAAGTTGTGCGCCCTAAACAAATTCTTGTTAATTTATCGACAAGCTTTTGATATATTTCTTTTTTGTTTTTTTGATATTTCAACTCAGCCGCTTCTAAAACCTTTTTTTCGAGTTTTTTACTATCAGATTCTTTTTTCTTTTTACTAAATAATCTTGTTTTAATAACAATCCCATGCAAACCTGGAGGAGCTTTCATCGAAGCATCCTTTACATCCCCAGCTTTTTCTCCGAATATTGCTTTTAATAATTTTTCCTCTGGCGTAGGATCTGATTCCCCTTTTGGCGTAATTTTACCAATCAATATATCATTCTCTCTAACTTCGGCTCCAACTCTAACTATTCCATTTTCATCTAAATTTCGAGTAGCTTCTTCTGGCAAGTTTGGTATATCTCTTGTTAATTCCTCTTCTCCTCTTTTTGTCTCGCGAACTGAAGTCTCAAATTCTTCTATATGTATTGACGTAAAAACATCATCTCTTACTAATCGTTCGCTAATAATAATAGCGTCTTCAAAGTTATAGCCTCTCCAAGGCATGAAGGCTACTAATACGTTCTTTCCTAAAGCCAACTCTCCATTTTCCATCGAAGGTCCATCTGCTAATACATCTCCTTTCTTCACTTTTTGTCCTTCAAAAACAACTGGCTTTTGATTATAGCAGGTCTCTTGATTGGTTCCAGTGAATTTTGTTAATTCATATTCAACTAATTTATTATCGTCAAAACTTGTCAATGCATCAAGACTTTTTTCATTTAAATTATATCTAACTCTTATCCTTTCAGCGTCGACATATTCAACTATTCCATCAGCCTCGGCTAAAATTAGAGCTCTTGAATCTCGAGCGACCTTTTCTTCTAGCCCAGTGCCAACTATTGGTGCTTCGCAAGTTATAAGCGGAACTGCTTGCCTTTGCATATTCGAACCCATCAAAGCTCTGTTTGCGTCGTCATGTTCAAGAAATGGTATCAATGCTGCAGCCGCGCTTACAATTTGAGATGGAGCTATATCCATTAATTGCACATCTTCACGATTGACAACTGGGTAATCGTCTTGCAATCTTGCTTTTACCTTTTCAAATTTTATTTTATTATTTTCATCTAATGGCGTATTAGCTTGAGCTATAATATATGGGTCTTCTTCATCTGCTGTTAAATAGACGATTTCATTTGTAACAACTCCATTAACTACTTTCCTATAGGGGGTCTGTATGAAGCCGTATTGATTAGGTTTTGCATAAATCGTTAAAGAAGAAATTAATCCTATATTAGGACCTTCTGGAGTTTCAATCGGACACAACCTTCCATAGTGCGAATGATGAACGTCGCGAACTTCAAATCCAGCTCTTTCTCTTGTTAAACCTCCAGGACCAAGCGCCGATATTCTTCTTTTGTGAGTCATTTCAGACAATGGATTTGTCTGATCCATAAATTGCGACATTTGATTTGTCCCAAAGAAAGCATTTATAACGCTTGTTATTGTTTTAGCGCTTACTAAATCTTGAGGTTGGAAATTTTCTTGATCGCGCGAACTCATTTTTTCTTTAATAGCTCTTGACATTCTCGCAAGAGCAAGAGCGTATTGTTGAGATAATTGTTCCCCTACAGTTCTTATTCTCCTATTGCCTAAATGATCTATATCGTCAACGGGCACTTGTCCATTCTTAAACTTAATCATATACTTCATTATCTCAACAATATCTTCGACAGTCAAAGTCTGAACATTCAAAGGAATATTTAATTTTAGTTTATTATTTAATCTGTATCTGCCAACTTCTCCTAAATCATATCTTTTATCATTAAAAAATAATTTTTCCAACAAACTTTTTGCAGTTTCCAAATCAGTAGCTTCGCCTGTTCGTAGCTGTCTATATATATGAAACAATGCTTCTTCTTTATTTGTCGTTATATCTTTTTTTAATGTATTTAATATTAAGTCGTTTTCTGGATTTGATTCAGAATTTATTAATTTAATTTCTTTTATTGACGCAATTTTTATTTTATCTATATCTTCTTCTGTGATATAACTTTCTTTATTTAAAAAAACTTCTCCAGTATTCATATCATAAACGTCTGAAGCAACCATTCTTCCAATATGTTTTTCATTCAAATCTTTAACTTTTACCGTTTCTATTAAATTAAATAAATTCAATATTTCATCGTCGGTTTCGAATCCTAAAGCTCTCAGCAAAGTCGTAGAAGGAAATTTCTTCTTTCTATCGATATAAACATACAATACATTATTTATATCCGTTGATAATTCAATCCATGAGCCCTTAAATGGAATAACTCTAGCCGAATACAATGGGGTGCCATTTGGATGCAGCGTTTCAGAAAAAGCCACGCCAGGGGATCTGTGCAATTGAGTTACTATTACTCTTTCCGCTCCATTAAAAATAAAAGTCCCTTTTTCAGTCATATATGGAAGAGAACCAAGATAAACTTCTTGTTCAACAGAATTTATGTATTCGCCGCTTTCAGGATCTTTTTGTGATAATCTCAATAGAGCTTTTATTGTAGCGGCATATGTTAATCCCCTTTCCTTGCATTCTTTTATAGTTAGCCTTGGTTTTTCAACATAATATTCTATAAAATCTAATCTATAAATTTCTTTGTTATCGAATATTGGGAAATTTTCTAAAAATACTTTTTGCAATCCTTTAGGTTCTCTTTTAAGCGGATGAACATTATCTTGCAAAAATGATTCATATGATTCAAGTTGGATATTTAATAAGTCCGGAATTTCCAATATTGTTGGAATTTTTGAAAATGAAATTCTTTGAGTTTTCAATTTTCCTCCTACGCTTTATTTGGCGCGAGCTTTTAAAATGATAAAAAAGTGATAAAGCGGTCGCTTTATCACTCCTTAAAAAACATCGATTAAATACAAAAAGAATTATTTATTTTATCTCTACTGTAGCGCCTGCTTCTTCAAGTTCTTTTTTAATTTTTTCAGCTTCTTCTTTCGATATGCCTTCTTTTACAACTTTTGGAGCTCCGTCAACTAAATCTTTTGCTTCTTTCAATCCTAAACCTGTATGAGCCCTAACAACTTTAATAACGTTGATTTTTGTATTGCCAGCATTTTGTAAAACAACTGTAAATTCAGTTTTTTCTTCTACAGCGGGAGTTGCTGCAGCTGCTCCTACGGCTGGCATTGGTCCCATCATAATTGGAGCTGCGGCTGTTACGCCAAAAGCATCTTCTAAAGCTTTTTTTAATTCAGCAGCTTCTACTAATGTTAATCCTTTAATTTTTTCTACTATTTCTACAACTTTTTCTGACATTTTATTCTCCTTAAGTTTGTTTCTTATTTTTCTTTTTTTGATATTTGATCAATTATACTTACGATATCTCTCATAACTGCATTAATTGCTCCCGCAATTCCAGATGCAGGAGCATTAATACTGCCGATTATACTAGCGATTAAGTCTTCTTTTGTCGGCAAATTAGCTAACTCTTTTAGTTTAGAGCCATCATAAAACTGACCGCTTAGATAACATCCTTTTAAAGAAAATTTCTGTTTTTCATTATAGTACTTTTCAATAATTTTTGCGGGAATGGAAACGTTGTCTTTTACGAAGGCAAAACCATTCATTCCTTTTAAAACCTTTTTTAAGTCGCCATATCCGCCTAATTCATCCAATGCTTTTTGAATCAAAGTATTTTTATAGACTTTATACTTTACGTTAGAATTTCGAAACTGTCTTCGCAAATTAGTAATATCCTCGACATTAACTCCAGCATAATCGATGACATAAATTGCGTCAGATACCTTCGCTAATTCCTTTATCTCTTGAATAATTACATTCTTTTCTTCTTTTTTCATTTTTCACCTTTTTCTTAGTAGTTTTTTAGTTTGTTGGCTTTAGAAGCATTTTTTGAGCGCGTATTTTATTTTAAATTTTCTATTTCTTCCCTAGAAATTTTTAAACCGGGTCCCATTGTCGAACTTAAATATACGCTTTTGACATATTGACCTTTTGCGGAGGACGGTTTTGCTTTTAGAATCGTTTGAATAAATGTTTTGGCATTTTCTAATAATTTATCTGTTTCAAAACTTAAATTTCCAATTTTAGCGTGTACTATTCCCGTTTTATCTACTCTAAATTCAATCTTACCGGCTTTTATTTCTTTTACAGCAGTTGCAATATCATTTGTAACAGTACCGCTTTTTGGATTCGGCATCAATCCTTTAGGTCCTAATATTTTACCAAGCTTACCTAATTCGCTCATTACATCAGGCGTAGCAACAATAACGTCAATATCAGACCAACCTTCTTTAATTTTTTCAATATACTCCTCAAAACCTGCGTAATCGGCGCCTGCTTTTAAAGCTTCTTCGGCTTTTGCGCCTTTAGCAATTGTCAAAACTTTTACTGTTTTTCCTGTGCCATGAGGCAAACTAACAGTTCCTCTTATATTTTGATCGGCATGCCTAGGATCAACGCCCAAGCGCATAGCTATATCTAACGACTCTACAAATTTAACTTTAGAATTTTCTTTTAATAAATTAATTGCTTCTTCTAATTTATATTCTTTTTTTAAATCTATCTTCTTTCTAATTTCCTTTATTCTTTTGGATAATTTCATTTTAACCTCTTTATTTTATTTTTAATCAACTACTTCAATTCCCATACTTCTTGCCGTGCCAGCTATAATGCTCATTGCGCCTTCAATATCCTTAACGTTAAGATCTGGCATTTTTAACTCTGCTATTTCTTTTATTTGAGCCTTAGTTACTTTTCCAACTTTATTTTTATTAGGTTCTCCGGAACCTTTTTCAATCTTTGCGGCTTTTTTTAGCAAATCTGAAGCGGGCGGAGTTTTTGTTATAAATGTAAAAGATTTATCTGAATATACTGTTATTACAACTGGAATTATCATTCCCGATTTATCAGCAGTACGTGCGTTAAATTGCTTACAAAACTCCATTATATTAACGCCTTTTTGCCCTAAAGCGGGTCCCACTGGAGGGGAAGGATTTGCCTTGCCAGCCGGTATTTGAAGCTTTACAAAACCTACAACTTTTTTTGCCATTTTTTATCTCTCTTTTATTTATTGACCAATTCCGCTTGCGCGAAATCAATTTCAACGGGAGTTTGTCTTCCAAAGATAGAAATCATCACTTTAATTTTCATTTTTTCGATATTAACTTCTTGGATGAATCCAACGAACTCTTTAAATGGTCCTTCTATAATTTTAACTTGATCGCCTGCTTTGTACGCAGTTTCTACCTTTTCTCCCGAAAGTTCTTGTTCTATTTTTCCGATTATTTTTTTAACATCCTCTTTGGGAAGAGGCGTAGGATTTTTTCCAGTTCCTAAGAATCCCATTACAGATGGAGTATTCAAAATAAATTCTTTTACATTAGCATCCAAATCTGCATTTATTAAAATATACCCTGGAAAAAATTTTTTTGTTTTTGTTTTCTTTTTTCCATTCTTGACTTCGAATACTTTTTCTTCAGGAACTAATATTTCTGCAATTTTTGCTTTCAACTCGTCATTATTTTCTATTTCATTTAGTAAATTTGACTTAACTTTATTTTCATGACCCGAATAAACTCTTAAAACGTACCACTTGTAATCCATAGCTATCTTCGCTAAAATAATAATTTAAATAATTCAGTAATTACTTTATCTACAGCAAAAGTAAATATTGCAAATATTAAACAAGTTGTAATTACTATTCCTGTAGATTCTTTGAGTTCTTCTGAACTAGGCCAGGACACCTTTTTCATTTCTCTTAAGACTTCATTGATATAATTAATTATTTTATTCTTCATGTTTACAATTTTATTTATATTAGCACGTCAGGAGGGACTCGAACCCCCAGCCTGCGGTTTTGGAGACCGCTGCTCTGCCAATTGAGCTACTGACGTATTTACTATTTAGTCTCTTTATGTACAGTATGCTTATTACACCATTTGCAATATTTTTTATATTCTACTCGGTTTGGATGCAATCTTTTATTCTTTGTAGTCGTATAATTTCTTCTTTTGCATTCGGAGCATTCTAAAGTAATTATTTCTCTCATTTTATTACCTTGAAGTTATTTCTTTGAAATGAGCTGACGACCGGGATTGAACCGGTGACCTCATCCTTACCAAGGATGCGCTCTACCAACTGAGCTACGCCAGCGGTTTTTAAAATAAAAAAATAGAGCGGGAGACGGGACTCGAACCCGCGACCAACAGCTTGGAAGGCTGTGACTCTGCCAACTGAGTTACTCCCGCAATATCCGCTCTATATGCTGTGGGCGGCGAGGGATTCGAACCCCCAAAGGCTTACGCCAACGGATTTACAGTCCGCCCCGGCTCTCCAACTCCGGCGTCCGCCCGGTAGACAAAACTAAAAGAACTTTTTTAAATTTTTTTAGATATGTAATTTAATATACTTTTTTCAAAAAAGCAATACTTATTTTAGAAAAATTATTTTTTTTATACTACGAAAACTTTTATCCGATACCTTTATAAAATATACTCCGCTTGGTTTATTATCAAAATTTACTTTATAAATATTTTCTCCTTTAAATGCTTCGACAATTATTTTTTCATTAATTGCTTTGCCTGTTATATCAAATATTTCTAATTCAAATTGCTTATTTTCTTCTGTGTAAATTTTAATATTTGTCGATGAATTAAATGGATTAGGATACGCCTCAGAAATAAAATAGTTTATTTTTTCTTTTTCATAATTTTTAGTTCTATTATCATCCTTTTCGATGCCAACAACAACATTAGGCGATTTTTTTCTGTTTATCATAATCATCGCAGCATCGGCAAATATTGATTTCCCCGCAATTAAATCAGTATTATCTATTTTTAAAACTTTTTTATATCCTTTATTCAAATAAACTGTGGCTAATTTTTGCCATCCCTTTAAAGTTGTATTCGATTGATTAATTCTTTTGACAACTGAATCGGCGCTCGAATAAGCTACATATCTCACGTTGTTAAATGCTGTTGTTGAAGTAAATAACCATACGTACACATCAAAATAAGCTTCAAATGGAACGTCAAAGTAATATTCGAGCGAAGCATATGCGTTTGTTTCCGAGGTCCTTATTATATACCCTTTATAACCAGCAAACTGAATTATAGACCAATTTCCTTTTTTAACAACTGTATTATCATCTTCATTTACAATTATGGCTTTCGGTCTAAAATTTTTCCCATTACGATAGGGAAGCAACGCCGATTTTGAATAATATTTATCCTTTAAATAATTCCCAATAAAATTGTTATTATGTCGAAACGCTTCATAGAAAAAAATAGATTCTCCTTTTACAGAATTATTTCTATTAGCTTTAATAATTTGACTCAAAAGTGTCGTATCTATTGTCCAGCTGCCAGATTTTCCCAATACCCCGGCAAAATAAATGGAAGGATTTTCGTTTCTTATCAGAGTTAACGATTGGTTTAAAGCGCTCAAATAATTACTATAATCATATCTATACAATTGAGGTATAATATTATCAACTAGATTATTTTTCGCCCACGTTTTAGAATCTTGTAAATACTCGTCATATCCCCAAGGATATGGAGTCGGCGAAGACGATAGTATTAAGTAACTTCCTCTCGATCTAACTGAATCCTTCAATCTCGAAAGGAACTGAGTTAATTTGTTAGCTCGCCATAATTTCCAATTATAATTAGTATAATCGCTTGGCGGGGATTGATTATTATGTTCAGATTTGTAAAGATTAACAGTGTAGTCCTCATAGCCTCCTTCCACTGGCATAGCTGGCAAACGATCGTCGCCTTGTACGCCGTCTACGTCATACTTATCAATTACTTCCATCATAAGAGATATAATAAAATTTTGAGCGCCTGGATGTATCGCGCTCATCCAATCGAATCCATTTTTTACTACTAAAGTTCCGCTGTTGTCTTTCAAGGCCCATTGAGGATATTTTTGAAGTATATGTCCTCCATTCGAGCTATATGAAGTAGCGAAACCATATTCAAACCATGGTATTACTTCTATGCCATTCCTATGAGCTTCTATAATTAATCTTTCAAGAAAATCTCTTGACGAAAAA
>Ga0308419_1001683_pt1 | contig 14705 bp, 10 predicted proteins | sample HotsprSampleMS50_FD_203674 | JGI IMG/M metagenome (GOLD analysis project Ga0308419, IMG submission 203674) | Hot spring phototrophic mat microbial communities from Mushroom Spring, Yellowstone National Park, Wyoming, United States - 20090730_MS50 ... | reverse complement strand
TTTTATGTCCTTGCTGGATATTTCCGCAAAAGAATTTTTGCCGTCGAGTCGGCTTTGAAATACTTCCTACTGGGTGCATTTGCATCGGCTTTCTTGCTTTATGGCATCGCACTCATCTATGGTTCCAATGGCACTCTCACTTTCAGCCTAATATCGCAGAAAATTTTAGCTCAAAATTATAACAATTTATATCTGATACTCGGTTTGGGGCTTGTTTTTATTGGGCTATCATTTAAAATCGCGGCATTCCCATTCCACCAATGGGCGCCGGACGTTTATCACGGAGCTCCAACAGTGGTTTCTGGGTTTTTAAGCACAGCAGGCAAAGCAGCAGCTATATTCGCATTTATTCTAATCGGCAAAAATATAATGATTTATGCGTATAGTTCACAAGATGCTGCACACGTTATAACCCTTCAAAATGTGCTTGCGGTGCTATCAGCTGCTACAATGCTTATTGGAAACATCACCGCAATTGCCCAAAACAACGTCAAGCGAATGCTCGCATATTCCTCCGTTGCACACGCTGGCTATATGCTTATGGGCGTGGTTGCTAATACTCACGAAGGTTGGGCAGGTGCTTCATTTTATGCGGCAGTTTATGTCTTTATGCAGTTCGGTTCTTTCGCAATAGTTGCCAATTTGGAAGGCAAAGATGGCGATAAGCTCGAGTTTTCGCATTACTCTGGCTTGTACAGAACACGTCCTATGCTTGCTGCGATGATGACCATTTCCCTGATTTCCCTTGCAGGCATTCCACCAATGGCTGGCTTCTTCGGCAAATACTTCATCTTTAAATCTGCAATTCAAACAGGCTACCTTTGGCTTGCCATTGTTGGTGTGGTCTCATCAATTATTTCTGTTTATTTCTATCTGCGTCTTATCATTTATATGTATTTCCGTGAAGCAACCGATCAATCGTCAGTTGAAGCTCCACCACGTGCGGCAGCATTTTCGCTTGTTATTTGCACAGCCTTTACTTTGCTACTCGGTATTTTCCCAACCTATTTGATTGAACTTCTATTATATTTGCAGTAAGTATAAAAACTTTTTGAATTTTTTAAAAATCTCTATCTAAAGCCCTTCGCAATAATTCCGAAGGGTTTTTCATATATAACAAAAATTAACCGTTTAGTGCAATATAAAAACATATTTAACGTTACCTAAATTTAATTCTGTTTGGCAAGTTATTAAAATTTGAATATAAATTATTTTTTTATTCAATAAATGGAGTTTTTTATGAAAAAAATAATTTACATTCTAACAAAAAAACTTTCAATAATTACAGTTATTTTACTTTTTTCTAATATTATGTTTGCTTGTAGCAATTCTCAAAAAGACCAACCCCAGGAGGTTGAAATTTATAAAAATAATGATCTTGGTTGGGAGATGCCAATTGCTTCTGGATGGGAAAAAATGAGTGATGAAAAAATCAATAGAATGATAAATAGAGGAAAGTCAGCCTTAGAGAAAAGTACCGACACCGAGGTTGAAAATATTGATGCAACTAAGCACCTATTATCATTAGAAAAAGGACTAAATAACTTTATTTCTAACATAACAAAACAGACAGAAGAAGAGTTTCAAGAAAATTTAGATATTTTAAAAGAAGTTATGTACAAAACGTATTTAGATAATGGATTTAATGTTGAAGTAATAGAAAATCCCGATGTTGATATAGACGGAGTGAAATTTAAAAATGTTACGTATAAATTATCATTCGACGATAAAAAATTTGAGCAAAATTACTATTTCGCTTATCACAGAGGATACTTTTTCAATGTGGCATGGACAACTTACGAAGATGCCGCAAAAAAAGAAATTGAAAACGCATTTAAAGCTTCTAAATTCTTAAAATAGAAGTGAATTAATTTTTTTGTTAATATCATTTTTAAGGCGGTAATTATTAAATTTTTACCGCCTTTAATTTATTTTTTATATATTAAGCTAAATTTTTATAATAATCAGGATATAAAAATGAAAGTGTTTATACTAATTATATTAATTGCATTGCCAAATATCGTTTTAGCCGAAAATTTTACATCATATTTTTCAGGCAATACCAATGATGCAATAGTAAGTCCATCTGGCGGCGTTTGCCTTATGGGCGGTGCCACTGAGGACGACAGTGCGATGCGCTGGTTCTTAAAACGTGCGAACGGTGGCGATATACTTGTGCTGCGTGCATCTGGAGCCGATGGTTACAACAACTATTTCTACTCGGAGCTGGGCGTTCAGGTTAATTCAGTGGAGACCATAGTATTCCATAACCGTCAAGCAAGCTACGACGAATATATATTGCGCAAAATCGACCAAGCAGAAGCAATTTGGTTCGCTGGCGGCGACCAGTGGAAATATGTTAGCTATTGGCGAGGCACTCCCCTTGATAGTGCAATCAATCGAGCTATTGCCATACGAAATATTGCCATTGGTGGCACAAGCGCCGGCATGGCTATTCTCGGAAACTTCTACTTTACTGCACAAAATGGCACTGTAACTTCACAAATTGCTCTTGCAAATCCTTTTAATAATTTGGTAACAATCGACTCGACTGCTTTCATTAAAAATAAATTCTTGATTAATACAATCACCGATTCTCATTTCGACAATCCTAACCGTAAAGGACGCCTTGTTGCCTTTATGGCGCGTATTTTCTCTGATTATGGTGTATTCGCAAAAGCTATTGCTTGCGATGAATACACTGCTGTTTGCATCGATACAAATGGCATTGCTCGAGTTTTTGGCAATTATCCAAAGTATGATGATAATGCATATTTTATCCAATCAAATTGCGAACTGCTCGAAAGATCTCCTGAAAATTGTACAGTGGCGACTCCTTTGACTTGGTACCGTCAAGCAATGGCACTAAAAGCATACCAAATTAAAGGCGATAGCTTAGGTTCTAACTACTTTGATTTAAATAATTGGCAGAACGCTTCTGGTGGCAAATATTACGATTGGTCAGTTCAGCAAGGTGTTTTCGCAGAAAAAGAAGGTTTGCCTATAAATTGCTCTCCGAATTCAACAGAGTTTTTATCTAATAAAATTGATTTCGAACTTTTCCCAAACCCAACTAATGAAAACTTAATCATAAAATATGTCAATAATCAATTTGAAAATTTAAATGTATTTCTGTTTGACCAGCTTGGTCAAATTACTCGATTTAATTTTGAAAAAAGCAATAGTTCCATCGTGTTAAGTTTAAACGGAATAAGTAATGGTATCTATTATCTTGTAATTATGAATGGAAATTATGTAGTTTATAAGCAAAAAATATTAAAATTTTAAAACATAATTTTTCTTTTGATACAAATTAGAAATTAAATATAAAAATTTTACTTTTTTTTGTAAATTGATACAAGATTTAGTTTTTTCTTTGGAAAATCAATAATTTTTCGATAAATAATTGGAGTATCAATTTAAACAAGAAATTGCCGATATAATAAATTGCAAATGCGCAACATATTAGGTGATTCTTTTGAAAAGAAGGGGAGATAATATATGTTTGTAATTATAGGAATTGTTGTTGTTATAGGTTCAATGCTTGGCGGATTTATGGTTTCAGGTGGTAATCCGCTTTCTCTAATTGTGCCTGGTGAATTTATCGTTATCATAGGTGTTGCTTTTGGTTCGCTGATTATTGCAAACCCATTACCTGTTTTGAAGAATATCATTGCTCACGTTTTAGCAACTTTGAAGCCACCGAAAGTAAGTAAACAAACATATTTAGACCTGCTAAAAATGCTCTACGAGCTTTTCCAATTTGCAAAACGTGAAGGTTTAATTGCACTTGAGCAACACGTTGAGAATCCCGAATCAAGCTCTATCATTTCCAAATATCCATCATTTCTGGCAAATCACCACGCTGTGGATTTCCTATGCGACACACTTAAAGTTGTGCTCTCAGGCGGAGTCCCTGCTCACGATCTCGAAGAACTAATGGATATGGATCTCGAAGCTTTGCACCAGGATGAAGAAATAATTCCAACTGCGCTTCAAACATTTGCTGACTCCTTCCCCGGCATCGGTATCGTTGCTGCGGTGCTTGGTATTATTGTAACAATGGGCTCCATCAACGAAGGTGCCGAAGCTGTTGGGCATCACGTCGCTGGCGCTCTCGTAGGTACTTTTCTCGGTGTGCTTATGTCCTACGGTATTGTCGGTCCTCTTGCTTCGATTGTTGGGAAAAATATTATGAAAGAATCTAAATATTTGTTGTCTATAAAAGCTGCATTGCTTTCCTTTGCTAAAGGTGCACCAGCAACAGTTGCAATCGAATACGGTCGTCGTGCTATTGATCCTGAATTCCGCCCAACTTTCAGAGAAACTGAAGAAAACTTGAAACGTTAATTTAAGGAGATTTAACTATGTCAGCTAATGAACAGCATGGTCATAAAGAGCAACCGATTATAATAAAAAAGGTCAAAAAAGGTGGACACGGCGGTCATCACAGTAGTGCTTGGAAAGTTGCTTATGCGGACTTCGTTACAGCAATGATGGCGTTCTTTATCGTTATGTGGATCCTTGCATCAAGCGAAGAAGTTAAACAAGCAGTTGCTTCTTACTTCCAAGAACCTGGTGCATTTAATTTCCTTACTGGCAAACGCACTGTCCCTGTGGATTTAAATCTCATCCCAGAACCTAATAAGGGCAAAGGCAAAGGCAAGGGCGAGTTCACCATTTCATTCTATACACAAAAACCTGATACATTAAAAGCTGAAGAATTATTCAAAGCTATAAATGATAGTATTGCTGCTGCTAAACGTGTCGAAGTTACAGGTGAAAAACTAAAAGAGATTTTAGAGCAAGAGCTCGCAAGAAAACCAGATTTACAAGATATTATCTCATCAATTAAAATTGAAATGACAAACGAAGGGCTTCGCATTGAGCTTATCGAAACAAGCGAGTCGCTTTTCTTCGAGGTTGGCAGTAGCCAACTTAAAAGAGAAGCGGTAGAGTTATTGAGAAAATTAGCATTAGAAATCGGCAAACTGCCAAATAACGTTGAAATTGAAGGGCATACTGATAGCCGTGCCTACCGCAGTGGTGCTGGATTCTCGAACTGGGAGCTCTCCGCAGACCGTGCCAATGCCGCTCGTCGTGTGCTCGAACGCTCTGGTCTCTGGGAAGGGCAGATTGTTAAAGTTACAGGTTATGCCGATAGAAAATTACGTAATCCTGACAATCCTTTCGATGTAACAAATAGACGTGTTAGCATTTTAATTAAACAGTTGTCAACCGATCAATTTAAATCATTTGCTGAGGAAAAGAAAAATGAGTAGTCAAATTTCCATTCTTGTCGTTGATGATGAGAAAGCTATTCTCTTAACTCTGGAAAAGCTTTTGGTGAAAACTTTTCCCGAGTTAAAGGTTTATACAGCTGAAAATGGCAAAGATGCTTGGGATATAATCGTTGCTCATCATCCAAATATTGTGCTATCCGATATAAATATGCCAGTTATGGATGGTATGCAGCTGCTCATAAAAGTCCGTTCTAATCCTGATTATAATGATATTGTCTTTATTTTACTCACTGGTAATACAGAAGTAAGCGAACGTATCAAAGCCTTAGATAAAGGAGCTGATGAATTTATCACTAAGCCGGTTGTTTCCGTTGCCTTAGAAGCTCGTTTGCGTTCAGCTTTGCGTATTATCAAATTGCAACAGCAGATGAAAGAAGAAAACCAGCTGCTTATTGAATTAGCCGAAGAATTAGAAAAAGATATTCACGATATGGCTCTGCTTGCTGTAAAATTTATGCAAGCTCGCATCCCTACTTCGCAGGAAATGCTCACTCGGGTGGCTGATGCTTCTGTTTGGATTGCTAAACAACTCGGCAAATTCAGCGATGATGAAATTCGCGATATCGAAATTGCCGCTCTTCTTTCCCAAGCCGGACGTATGACTCTCCCCGATCATCTTCTCAAAGAACCAATTATGCTCGATGGCAAGCCAACCGATCCAATTATGATGCAAGTGCCTCGGGCTGCTCGCGATATAGTTTCTGGTGTTCGTCGTTTTGCCGATATTGGCAAAATTCTTTACGCTCTTTACGAAAACTTCGATGGTAGTGGTTTCCCACAGCGTTTGCAATCCTGGCAAATTCCTTTTGCTGCTCGTATTATTCGCGTCGCTCTTGATTACGAAGAAACTAAGGCTCGTCTTGGCAAAAAAGGCTCCGATGTTATCAACTCATTGAAAATTCAAGCTAATCGCCTTTACGACCCACGTGTCGTTTTCCTTATGGAGCAATATATTTACACTTACGAAAAAGAACTACAAAATCCTAACGAAGTTGCTGTACTGCTCTCGGACTTAAAAGAAGGTATGGTGCTTGCTCGTGAAATTGTTACCGAAAATAATATGAAACTTCTGCCTGCTGGTGCTGTACTTCGCAAACCAATTATCGATAGAATTATAGCCCATAACGCTACTGATCCAATCTTAGGCAATATTTATGTGAAAAAATCTTCTATTCAATAATGTGGAACCTGCAAAATAAAATCGCACTCATAACCGGTGCTTCTCAAGGTATCGGTTTTTCTATTTTAAAGGAATTTCTAAATTTGGGAGCCCATTGCATTGCTGTTGCTCGCTCCAAAAGAGAAATTCAATCGCTCGAAGATGAATTCCAAAGCAATCTTTCGTTCATTGATGTCGATTTATCCAAGAAACAGGATCGAAATTCTCTTATTTCGTATATCAAAAGCAACTACAGCAAAATCGATGTGCTTGTTAATAATGCGGGGACAAACATTCGCAAATCAACCATTGATTACACCGATGATGAGATAAAATATCTGTTCGAACTAAATTATTTCGCAGCTTTGGAGCTTTCTCGTGGGCTTTTACCACTACTCAAGAGTTCTGGAAATGCTTCTATTATCAATATCTCATCCATTTCTGCAACTCGTATAGTGCGCTCTGGCGCAATTTATGCATCCGCAAAAGCTGCACTCTCGCATCTAACACGCTACCTTGCGGTTGAGTGGGCTCAAGATGGTATCCGCACCAATGCAATTGAACCTTGGTATATAAACACTCCGCTCGTTCAAGGTATTTTTCAAAACAAAGAGCGGTACGATAAAATTATCGCCCAAACACCAATGCAACGCATCGGCTCGCCTGATGAAGTTGCTCGCGTTGCTGCTTTCCTTGCTATGGACGCCTCTTCTTATCTTACAGGGCAAGTAATTTCTGTTGATGGAGGTGCTTCTTGCTTGCTTTTATAGATTTATCAATGATTTCTGATTACTTCCAGAATCAGCCGATGTGGTTTAATATTGTGATATTTTCGCTTATCATTAGTTTTGTTATTTCGCTAATTAAAAAGCTTGTCAAACTCGCTATTTACATTTGTATTCTAATTATTTTAATTATAGTTATAGACAAATTATTAAATTTGTATTTATTTGTTTCTTAAATCTGAAGGGAGAATATGGCTTATAAAATTGGTGTCATCGGTACTGGATATGTTGGGCTTGTCTCAGGAACTTGCTTTGCGGCAACAGGGAATATCGTTACTTGCGTTGATATAGACGAAGAGAAAATTAACAAGCTACGTCAAGGAATTTGCCCTATTTTTGAACCTGGGCTCGATAGACTTCTTGTGCATAATGTCGAAGAAGAGCGTCTTTTTTTCTCAACTGATCTTGCGAAAACTGTCGATCAATCGCAAATTATTTTCCTTTGCTTGCCAACTCCACCTAATGAAGACGGTTCAGCCGATTTGCATCACGTTTTGAACGTTGCAGAGCAAATTGCTAAAATAATTCGCGAAAAAAACATACAAGATAAAAAAATCATCGTAAATAAAAGCACCGTACCAGTTGGTACAGCGGAAAAAGTTCGCAACATATTGCTTCAATACATCCCAGAAACACTTTTCGAGGTAGTAAGCAATCCGGAATTTCTACGCGAAGGCTTGGCAGTAGAGGACGCAATGAAGCCTGAGCGTGTTGTTGTGGGCACTCGTAGCAAATGGGCTGAAGAAATTATGACCGAGCTCTATAAGCCGTTTGTTCGCACTGGCAATCCCATAATTATTATGGACGAAAAAAGCGCTGAAGTTACAAAATACGCCGCAAATGCCTTCCTTGCTACAAAAATTTCTTTTATGAACGACCTTTCAGCTTATTGCGAAAAAGTTGGTGCCGATATTGATAAAATCCGTTATGGTTTGGGTACAGATAGCCGTATAGGCAAAATGTTCCTTTTTGCTGGCATTGGCTATGGCGGCTCGTGTTTCCCAAAGGATGTGCGTGCGTTAATTTACTCCGCCGAAGAACACAAGCAACCTTTGCGCATTGTTAAAGCAACGATGGAGGTCAACGAAGCTCAAATTAAAAGATTTTTCGATAAAATTAAAAATAGATTTGGTAATCTGCAAAATTTGCGTTTCGCTATCTGGGGACTTGCTTTTAAACCTAACACCGACGATGTACGCGAAGCCCCTGCTTTTAAGTTAATCGATATGCTTCTTGCTGATGGTGCCCACATCAATGCTCACGATCCAGAAGCACTCGAAAATACACGTCGTCATTATGGCGATAAAATAAATTACTTCACTAAAATGTATGAAACATTGAACAATTGCGATGCTTTGATAATTGTAACAGAATGGAATCAATTCAGAACTCCTGATTTCGAAACAATAGCTTCTAAGCTTAAAAATAAAATAATTTTCGATGGTAGAAATTTATACGCTATCGATCAAATGAGAGATTTAGGCTTTGAGTATTACAGTATTGGTCGCAAAGAAGTTCGTCAAGAGTAGCCTATGGAACCGAAAATATCAGTTTGCATTATTGCAAAAAACGAAGAAAAAATGATTGGCGCCTGCTTGCAGTCAGTCAAGCCAATTGCTTATGAGATAATCGTCGTCGATACAGGTTCGGTTGATGACACAGTAAGGATTTGCCTATCGCACGGGGCAAAAGTTATCCGCTCGCAGTGGCAAAATGATTTTTCTTATTCACGCAATTTATCTTTGAATGAAGCAAATGGCGATTTCGTGCTTGTCATTGATGCAGATGAACGTCTAATAAACCCAGATGAATTGCTGGATACTGTCCGAAATGCCGAACCTAACGAAGGTGGTTGGCTTCTGGAGCTACTTTCCACGGTGGATAGCCGTTCTAATATTACACAATCGCATATATCTTATGTTTTGCGTCTATTCAGAAATAATCCGAAATTCCGCTTCGAAGGTGTTATCCACGAGCAAATAGCATATTCAATACTGCGGCAAGGGTACAAGGTGGGCAATTGCAAAGTGCAGTTATTGCATTTAGGCTACGACCTTGATCCTGAGAAAATTCGCTTAAAACAGCTTAGAAATCTTGATTTACTAAATAAAGCCTTAGAAAAAGATCCAAATAACGCATATAATTTAACTCAAAGAGCCCATACATACGTAGCTTTGGATAGAGGTGAAGATGCTGATTTAGATTACGAGCGTGCTTTAAGCTTAGTGCCACCTTCAAACAAACTGATAATTCGTATTTTAAGCAACGGTGCCATTAATGCTTATAAACTTGGCAAAAAAGATAAAGCTTTTCGCTGGGCTCTGAGATCCTACGAAACCGTTCCTAATCAATCTCTTGCAAATTTTATACTTGCCGAAATTTATTTCGAACGTCAGCAGTACGAGCTTGCTTTGCAGCACTATTTGAAGATGCGTCAAGTGCACAGTAGCGATAAAGATTTCTTTGCTGTGCTTGCTGGCGATTTCTTCATACCGCTCGATCATCTTGCTTATAAGATTGGTCGGTGCTATTTCCTTTTGAAAGATTACAAAAGTGCAAGCGAAGAATACGAGCTATCATATAAGCTTAACCCCAAAAACGAGCTTGGGCTAATCGGGCTGGCTAATGTTGCATTTGTGCTCAATAAGTATGATGAAGCATTGCAATTGCTCAATGCTGCACTGAAAATTAATCCAAATCAATCGAAAATTTACGAATTTATCAATACTGTAGAACAAGCAAAAAAAGAAGCCGCAAGCATTTACATCCCGTCCCCACAAGTTGCCCAACCAGACGTTGAAACAAAAAATAATTACATCAGCTTGGGCAAAAACGCAACTCTATCGGTTGCAATGATTGTGAAAAACGAGGAAGATATGCTGGCGGGCTGCCTTGATAGCGTCAAAAATATTGCCGATGAGATTATCATAACAGATACTGGCTCGACCGACCGAACAATAGAAATTGCCAAAAGTTACGGTGCGAAAGTTTTTCAAATGGAGTGGAAGGACGATTTCTCCGCAGCGCGCAATAATTCACTTATGCATTGCACTGGCGATTGGGTGCTCTACATTGATGCCGATGAAAGACTTACGGAGGAAAGCCAGAAGAACATAAAAACATACATTAGCAAAGCATTGCCTGATGTTGGAGCATTGATTTGCACAATCGAGAGTGCCCACAACTATCTTGATGGTAATTCTGAGGTGCATCGCGGTGGCTACCCCCGGCTTTTCCGCAATCTCGGCTATCCGAAAGTGAAGTTTGTCGGGCGTGTTCACGAGCAAATATCGCCATCACTAATGGAGGCTGGATATACATTTGCAATTTCAGACTTAAAAATAATGCATCTTGGATACAATGTATCGCGCGAGGAGATGGAGCAGAAAGTCCGCCGCAATTATCGAATGCTTATTGCACACGTCCAAGAGGAGCCGCTCAACGGATATGCTTGGTTTCAGCTTGGGCAAACATTAGCCCAGATGAAGCTTTATAAGGAGGCTGAGGAAGCTATAAGATTTTCTATAAAGTGTGGTGATTTATCGAAAACAGTGTTTTCGTCTGCTGCGGCATCACTTTCGCAAATTTGCGGCAGTCGTGGTGATTTTCAAGAGGCTTTGCGTTGGGCTGAAGCAGCTCTCGAACGCTCACCAAACCAAATATATGGGCTTGCGCTTAAAGCTTTTGCTCTTCTTAATTTGAAACGTGGCAATGAAGCTATACCGTATTTCGAGCAGGCACTCGAATTGGTGCGTGCTTCGGAAAAATATTTCAATTTTGGCAGCCCCGCTTTCGATATTGACATTTCCGAAGAATTATTAATCAAGGGGCTTAACCAAGCTCGCAATCAAGCTGAGCATTAATGTTTTTTTAATGAAGAAAAAGAGGCTGCGCAATGTGTCAGCCTCTTTTTGTATTTTTGTTTAGTGGGAAATTTTATCTTTTACGGCGAGTCTGTCCCATTCGAGCAATTTTTTCAGCTTCTGGGAATAAAGTTTTTGCAATTTGTAATTGCCTATCAATATCGCCTAAAATGAGTGCTTGCTTGTTACGATCAAAAATTATATTTGCAATCAATGATTTTAAAACTGCTTTAAAATAATCTTTATCTAAGTTAAATTCGTTTTCATTCCAAGTAATATCTTTTTTTTCGACAAATTTTTTGAATTCACTTAGGTCTTTATCTGAAACATTGAATTCTTTGTAGAAAGCATCGAAATTATTCTTATAGATATTTTTAAGATCTTTGGCGTTGTTATAATAATCGTTAATAAACATATTGAAGAGATTTTTGCTGCGTATAAGTGCAGAAAGCCGAGTTATGGTGTCTGGTTTTACAATGTAGTCTGGTGTAATACCACCGCCACCGAGAACAGTGCGTCCAGAACGAGTTTTATAAATAGGAATTAAGTCAAGATCGATTTTATCTTTACCTTTTTCTCTTTTCATTTTTTCGATAGTATGATCGATATTAGAGCCTTCCTGCAATTCTAAGTTGTCGATAAAGCGACGGTAGTATTTATTTTTGTCTTCAAAAGGGCGTTGAATGCAGCGACCCGAAGGCGTGTAATAACGAGAGATAGTTAGTCTGAAAGCAGAACCATCGGGCAGAGGAATTTGCCTTTGCACAAGTCCTTTGCCGAAAGAAGTAATACCAACGACAAGCCCACGATCCAGATCTTGCACAGCACCGGAGACAATTTCGCTTGCAGAAGCTGAGCCATTATCAATTAAAACGATAAGTGGGATATTTTCGAGTTGTTGACCTTTGCGAGCGCGAAAAACTTCGTTTGCATCGAAAGCACGTCCCCGTGTATAGACGATTGTATCGCCTTCGCCGGGCAAAAATTCATCAGCAACTAAGAAAGCTTGATTTAGTAAGCCGCCGGGATTATTGCGAAGATCGAGAATTAGTCGTTTCATCCCTTGTTTGCGTAAATCATTGGCAGCGTTAACAATTTCTTCGTGTGTGGTGGCAGAAAAACGATTGACAGAAATAACGCCAATATCGGTTCCATAGAACATATATGCGGCTGAAACGCTATGCAAAGGTATTTTATCTCTAATTATAGTGAATTTCAAAGTGCCTTCCATTCCTGGACGGAAAATATCCAATTCAACTTTTGTTCCTTTCGGACCGCGAAGTTTCTTAGGTACATCATCTTGTTTCAAACCAATTGCGGATACCCCATCAATTTTTACAATTTTATCGCCAGCAAGAATGCCGACTGCTTCTGATGGACCACCTGCAATTGGAGATATGACGGTGATTGTATCGTTGATAATATCGAATTGCACACCGATACCTTCGAACGAACCTTGCATATCTTCGTTTACACTTTGAATTTCTTCTTTGTTTATATATTGCGAGTGTGGGTCCAAACTCCCGAGCATACCTTTGATAGCGGCTTCAGTTAGAGCATTTGCTGATACATCATCAACATAGTTTTTATATGCAGTATTGAATACAAATTTATATTTTTCGAGCTGATCAAAAAGATTATCGCTCGAAATAAGTGGACTTAAGAATACTCCAGCAATTATTCCAAATCCCAACAAAGAAAGGTATAGAGCTATTTTCTTATACATTTGCATAATCCTTAAAAAAAATTTTTAAAAAATACAACAAAATAAATATTTATTAGTCTATATAACGTAACAAGTAAAATTTAAGTTTCATAACTAATCAAATTTATAAAAAGAATTTTAAATTTTTATCAGAACTTATCTAATGCTCAATTTTTTTGTCAAATATAAAAAAAAAGTTTTGATTTTATATTTTATTTATTAGATTTGTTTTATATATAACTAAAATAAATTAGATAACAGGCTAATAAACAATTTTTTACTATAATAATCGTGAACATATTAATGATTATAAATTCTATTTTTTACTAATATAGGAGCTTTTCAATGAAGCGTTTTTCTCTATTTTTACTTCTTTCAATATTAACACTTGGGCTATATAATAATATTATGGCTCAAAGTTCTGTCCCGGCATCTTGGGCGGTAACACCTAATGCGGGTGAGTATGGGACTATACTGTTCAAGCCGGTGCAGTATGGTGGTGTGTTTATGATTAATGGGCGTGCAATGGCAGCCGGCGATGCTATCGGTGTGTTCTTCTATGAAGGCACCGTGCGCAAATGCGGCGGCTATCTTGTATGGCAAGGCACAACAAACGACAACAACTACGCATTAAATGTATGGGAAAACGATACATTAACACCAAATGTAAAGGAAGGTTTCTTCCCTGGTGAAACACTGAATTTTATGATGTGGGATGCTCAATTGCAAATTGAAGTCCCTGTTACAAACTTAGTGTGCAACACCAATGGTATCCCTGCAATTAACTATCCACCTTTAGGTCCGTGCCAAACAACTTATTCTGGCAATATGTTGTTTATGTATGATGCAATTTATGGGGATGCACTCGTTGCACCAACACTGGTTTCACCAGCCAATGGCGCTACAAATGTTGCACTGAATCCAACACTTTCTTGGGATGCTGTCCCAACCGCAACTGGCTACAAAGTGCAAGTTGCAACTTCAAATACATTTGCTACTCCATTAGTTGACCAAACAGTAACAGCTACATCCCTCGCATTGAGCAGTTTAGCAAACAACACTACTTACTACTGGCGTGTTAAAGCTCTGCGTGGTACAACCGAGACCGACTGGTCAGAAGTCCGCTCATTTACTACTGAACCACCTCCACAGACTGGATATACAATTTCTGGTACTATTAAATATAAAAACAATGCTCAAACTCCTATGAATAATTGCACAGTTGTTTTAAAGGACTCTCAAGGACAAACTGTAGCTACAACAACAACTGGCACAAATGGTGATTATTCATTTTCTAATATTCCAAACGGTAATTATACTCTGGAAATTACAACTGCTAAAGCCCATGGTGGAGTTACAAATCTAGACGCTTTTCGTATACGTCAACATTTACTAAATATTACATCAACAATAACTCCATTAACTGGTATAAGATTACTTGCTGCAGATGTATATGTTCTCGGCACTTTAAATAGCCTTGATGTTCTTCAAATTAGAAGACGTATTTTAAATTTAACATACTCTTGGTCTGCAGCAAATTATTTATTCTTACCTACTCAGGTATCAGTTAATAATGCTGATGCTACATTGAATATTGAATCTCTGTGTTCAGGTGATGTTGATGGTAGCTATACTCCACCAGCAAACTAAATTTAAATTAGATAGAATTTTAAATATTTTGTAAAATAAATTAAAGAAAAAGTTATGAAAAAATTATTATTAGTAGTTCTGTTTTTATCCTTTCTCTTTTCAGCTAATGCACAAACCAATGTAATCACCTTAACATTAGGTACAGTGCAGGCAACACCGGGTCAGTTAGTATCAGTACCAGTGATAATTGACGGTGCAAATGGTCCAAATGCTATAGTATTAGTAGAGTTTTACTTTCAA
>Ga0308419_1001678_pt1 | contig 14729 bp, 14 predicted proteins | sample HotsprSampleMS50_FD_203674 | JGI IMG/M metagenome (GOLD analysis project Ga0308419, IMG submission 203674) | Hot spring phototrophic mat microbial communities from Mushroom Spring, Yellowstone National Park, Wyoming, United States - 20090730_MS50 ... | reverse complement strand
TGGTGGCAAAGAACTGTTGAGCAGCGTGAAAGCGAGCAGCTTAACTCAATTACCGGCTTTGAACAATACCAACCCCAAACTACGGGCAGTTATAGCTACATTGTAAAAGAGCCGGATTTACTCAAAGAACTTGGCGACCCAGGCGATACGCTCTGGCACAAAGAAAAAGCAGCAGCCCTGTGGACTTTGCTGCGCAATGTGGAATATGAAAAGACCGATGTGTTCTACCAAGCAAACTTTTCTGATGAATTACAAGCATTAAACGGCAAAGAGGTAAGACTCAAAGGTTTTATTATTCCTTTGGAGGAGAGTCCCGAAAGTACTCATTTTGTATTGTCTTATTTTCCTTACGCTTCCTGTTTTTTTTGCGGCGGCAGTGGTCCTGAAAGCGTAGTTGAAGTCTATACACAAAAGCCTGTGGCTTTTACCGACAAGCCTATAACTGTTAGAGGAGTGCTGCGATTAAACAGCGACAATCCTGAAAGATTATTTTTTGCCCTTGAATCGGCGGCGGTAGAGTAGTGTCAAAACATACTCAACTGCTCGTGAAAACCGTTTAGGTATTCATGGTTGAATAGCCATTCCTTGCGCCACAGACCGCCGGCATAACCCGTCAAACTATCGTCTGCTCCCATCACACGGTGGCAGGGAACAATTACCCATACAGGATTGCGCCTGTTGGCAGCTGCTACGGCACGTACTGCATCCGGTTGCCGGATACGCCGCGCCAAATTGGCATAGCTAATGGTTTGCCCGAACGGAATGCGACACAACTCCTCCCACACGCGCTGCTGAAAGGCTGTGCCTTGCAAATCAAGCGGCAGGTCAAAGTACTTGCGCGTACTTTCAAAATACTCTGTCAGTTGTTTGACAGCCTCATGCAGAAATCGGTGAGCAATTGGCAACTGGCAATATGTCAGGTATTCGCAACTGTCGAGAGGCGTTATTTTATACTCAATCAAAAGCGGTTTTTGTATTCTTTTAGTTATAAACCCCTGAAAATCAATATAATCAGTCAGGAAAATCTTAAAAATCACTTCAATCATAGTATAAGTTCACAAATATCTGCATCAGTGGCGCTGATGAGCATATCGCCAATGGGGGAATGGTAGCAGGTAGTAATTATTTCCGTTGTACTATTTGCCATACAATTCCAGATAGTGTTGCATTTCAAGAGCTATTTCCTGCGCTTTTTTTCTTGCTGCTTTGTCAAAATCGCTGCCGTTGGAGGCATAAATAATGGCGCGGGAAGCATTTACCAGCAATCCGCCGTCCACATTTAGTCCGGCTTTGGAGACAGCTTGCAAGTCGCCGCCCTGTGTGCCATAGCCGGGTACTAATAAAAAATGTTCGGGAGCCAAACGGCGAATTTCTTGCAGATGTGTCGCCTGTGTAGCGCCCACGACAAACATCAGCTGTTCAGGAGTTGCCCACTGCATCGCCCGTTCCATCACCACGCGATAGAGCGGATACCCTTCGGGCGAAACGGTCAATTGCTGAAAATCGCGACTGCCTTCGTTAGAAGTAAGCGCTAACAAAATCACCCACTTATTGGCATACTCCAGAAAAGGCTGTACCGAGTCGCTGCCCATGTAAGGTGCTACAGTTACCGCATCAAATTGGTATCGTTCAAAAAAAGTGTGCGCATACATTGCTGATGTGCTGTTAATATCGCCGCGTTTGGCATCAGCTATGGTGAAAATATGCTTGGGAATATACTCCATTGTGCGGGCAAGGCTTTCCCATCCTGCCGGACCAAGACTCTCATAAAATGCCAAATTAGGCTTGTAAGCTACACAATAGTCAGCAGTGGCATCAATAATGCGTTGATTAAACACAAATACAGGGTCTTTTTCGCCCCGCACCGAAGCAGGCAGTTTGCGGATATCTGTATCAAGACCTACACACAAGTAGCTACCTTTACCGAAAATTTGTTCCTTGAGGGACTGTCGGTTCATTTTTCCTTGTGATTCAATGATGTGACAAAAAGGGAACGATGATGACCTATTGCTGCGGGGCAGCCTCATGGTCTTCATTGTAAAGCACTTGCAATAAGGTTTTACCGACGGCATACAGCGTTTCTTTACTGATAATGTCCATATTATCCTTGTGCGTATGCCAAAAACTGCCGAATGCGCCCTTTTCGTATTGAATGATGTCAATCATTGGAATACCTGCTAACTGATTGACATACAAGTGGTCATCAATGAGTGATGCAGTAGTTTCGTAAACGAAATATTTCTCAAATCCGAGTTGTCTGCCTACTTCCCATACTTTTTTAACAACCGATGGTGCATATTCCATCGAATGACCTTCTAGAAGGAATCGAGCATCTTTTGCGCCTACCATGTCGAGCAAGATGCCGTAATAGGCTGAATAACCTTCTTTGTGTTTGTTCTTTGCCCAATATTGCGAACCCAAACACCAGCTGTCTTTTTTAAAAGCAACCTGCTGTTCATCTTCGGGCTGCCCGTAATCTTCACTGTCAAAAAGGATGATGTCAATTCCTATATGCTTGATTTTCAAGCTGTCTTGCGCAATAACACGGGCTATTTCCAACAGCACGCCTACGCCGCTGCCACCGTCATTGGCACCATTAATTGGTTCGCGGCGACGACTTTTGTCCTCATCCATATCCGCGTAAGGTCGAGTATCCCAATGTGCGCCAAGCAAAATTCTACGCTTGGCTTCAAGGTTGTAAGAAGCAATGATATTGCGCGATTTAAGGATTGTTCCATTGTAAGCAATGGCTTCAAAATCTTGTGCCTGTACTTCCCAGCCATAACGGCGGAAGATAGCCAGAAACATTTCAGCGGCTTTTCGATGTGGTTCAGTGTTGGGAACGCGCGGACCTAGCGCCACTTGTTGCTCTATGAAGTGATAGGCTGTATCAGGGTTAAATTCCGGCGCAGGCCATAGCATAACTCTTGGCTCATCGGTAGTTTTAATTTCTGTTGGTGTCTCTGTACAGGCAGAAGATAACAACAGCAATATGCTGACAATAAGCATATTAGGAGTTTGAAAACCTTTTACAAGGCGAATAAAATTCATATCTTAGGACTTTCGGCATAAGTAAACCGCCCATCTAACAGTCATTTGATAATGAAGGTTTTATGCAGCGGATTGAATAAATTCATACAAACTTAGCACACTTTGTATGAATAAAGAAAACCGCCGCCGCTTTCTGTTGCGCTTTCCTGCCGTTATCGGTGCTACTGCGCTGTTAGGCAGTACTCGACAAAAATATGATTTACTTGTGGTAGGTGCAGGCTCGGCGGGCATTCCTTGCGCTATTGCAGCAGCCGAGCGCGGATTGAAAGTGCTGGTAGTTGAAAAAGACAGTAAAATTGGCGGCACGCTCCATATCACTGCCGGACAAATGAGCGCTGCCGGAACGCGTTTGCAAAAAAGTAGAGGCATTGACGACAGCCCTGAACAACATTTTCAGGAGATTATGCATTTGAGCCAAGGCACAGCAGACCCCGACATTGTGCGTCTTGCCGTTACCGAAGCTCCGCACTTGATAGATTGGCTGCAAACAATTGGCTATCCGATGGCAGAAGAAGCACCAGCGATTGTTTACAATCATCCCGTTTACAGCCGCGCCCGTACCTATTGGGGCAAAACAGATTATAACCCTGCCAATCCGGGAGAGGATGCAGGAAAGTCACTGTTAAAAACTTTGCTACCCCTTTGGGAAAAATACCGCCAACAGGGAAACATCGCATTGCTGACAGAAACCCAATTGCAGCGGCTCATTTACAACAAGGGAAGAGTGCAAGGTGTCGTCGTCCGGCGAAAGAATGGCAGCCGCGAACGATTCTTCGCATACAATACCATACTTGCCACCGGAGGCTATGCTGCCAACCCTGATTTTTTCCGACAGGTAACACCTCATGTAAAGCGGCTGGTTAGCAGCGCGCGCTTTACCTCACAAGGCGATGGTATTCAGGCGGCTATGAAAATAGGCGCTGCTTTTCGCAATGCAGAAAAGCACGGCTTCACGATAGGCGGCATCGAGTTGCAGCCACTGTCGGGGCGCGCCGATTTCTGGACAGCATGGGCGCGTATTTCCAGCCCTATAACCCGACCACCCCGAGAGATATATATCAATGCCCACGGACAGCGATTCATGGCAGAGGATGAGCCAGATGTGGACAAACGCGAAAAGACTATCGCCGCACAGCCCGAACAGAAATGCTGGCTGATTTTTGACGAGGTCGCGGTGGCAGCAGGTACATCTCTCATCTTTCCTTGGACAACCGAACGCATCCGAAGTGAAGCCGACAAAGGACAATTCCTTTGGAAAGCTAACACAATAAGCGAACTGGCGCAAAAAACAGGCTTGCCCGAACATCAACTGATGGCAAGCATCGCCCAATACAACCAGGCTGTCCAAAAAGGTCATGATGAATTATTTGGTAGAAAATCTTTACAATTTCCTGTTCAAAATCCGCCTTTTTACGCTCTGCTGACCTACGGCTTTTGTTTGGTTTCCTTTGGCGGATTGCATACCAACGCCCAATTGCAGGTATTGGATGCTCAAGGAAAAGTCATCAAAGGATTGTATGCCGTCGGCGAGATACTCGGCGCAGGGGCTACCACAGGCAACACTTTTTGCGGAGGGATGCTTCTCACCCCTGCCGTCGCCTTAGGGCGTTGGCTAGGAAGCCACATCGTTTTAGATTGAATAGAATAGCAGCAAATGAGAAATCATGCGAAAATGTTTTTTGGAAGAAGTGCTTTTCAGCGGCTTGCTTCGCCGTTATTTATGTCATGCAAATAAAATAGCATAGCCTGTCCAGATACAGTCCACAGCATAGAGGTACGGTAAATAAAATTAGGCAACTCATACATATGTGCATGCATTAACGCTCATTCATAAAAGCCACATGTGCTTATAGTGTGTTACTTGTAGATTGCTAACTATACGAAAATGCGCAATAGCAATACCTTACTAATTCCTGTTGTAAAACCTTCATTGAGCGCAGTCGTATTCTTAAAACAAATCTGGTCGGATGTCAAAGCGGTCGTCGGAGAGATGCTCAGCTTCGGTTAGGATTTTGTGCAGCGCATCGTGGTACTGTTTAAATAGGGGCAGATTGTTGTGTCAGCCGCCTTTAATAGCAAAAAGTTCAATCTGATGCGGCATAAGTTTTTGTAAATCAATGCTTTGCTTAATAGGAATTAAGCGGTCGCGAGTACCATGCAAAATTTTAATAGGGCATTTGACGTACTTAATCCACGTATAAGTACGAATTGGGTAGCGCAAAATCCACGGAATAGGCAAAAAAGGCAGGTAGCGTTTGGCTACACGGCTCATGCTGTAATAAGGGGCGTCCAAAATCAACATACGCGGGTGGTTGGCAGAAGCTAATTTGGTAGCAAATCCTGACCCAATGGAGCGACCATATACCAAAATGCGGCTTTCAGGATAGCTTTCTTTTAATTGGTCGTAAACAAATTGCGCATCTTTTTTCAGTGCTTCCTCACTACGGCGGCCAATACTTTTGCCAAATCCCCGATAGTCAATCATTACCACATCGTAGCCGTGTTGCGTGAAGTCAGTAGAGCATTTGCCCCAACCTTTGATGCTACGGCTATTCCCGTGAAAATACATAATCAATCCTTTGGGTACTCCCTCTTGTAAAGAGCTGAATTTCAATCCGTTGATGCGTACGCCGGGTTCTACGTCAAAGAAAAGTTCTTCAAATGGGAAGTTGTATTGATATTGGAAATGTTGCGGCAGTTTTTCAGGGCGAAACAAAAAGCGTTCTTGAATCCGAAATGCGATGATGTTGATTGAGATGTAACTCAATATGACCAATAAGATAATTTGCCACGTTTCCATAGCTATCTTTGCGTCAGTTTGTCCATTTCCACTGCTTGCAAGATAAGTTTTTCAAAGTGAAAATTGCGATTAGCCGTACTGATAATATAGGCGATGTGATGCTCAGTTTGCCGATGGCAGGGCTTTTGAAACAGACTTTGCCTGGTGTAACCATTGCCTGGATAGGGAAGGCTTACACACGCGATTTGATTGCCGCCTGCCGTTATGTGGATAAATTTTACGACATGAACGAACTGACGGCGTGTCCTGAAATTTTGCAAAATGCTCATTTGGAAGCAATTATACACGTATTCCCCCATCGGCAATTGGCTAAGATGGCTGCTGATGCACACATTCCGCTGCGGATAGGCACGAGTCATCGGTGGTTTCACTGGCTGTATTGCAACCGTTTAGTCCATATAGGACGGAAAAACTCACCCTTTCACGAGGCGCAACTGAATATCCGCTTGTTAAAGCCGCTGCTAGGCAAAGACCTAATTGTGCCTTTGGAGGAAATTGCGGAGTTGTATGGCTTCACTGCACCTGACTTGTCCATTGACCATCTGCCCGAAAAAGCATTTGTCATTTTGCACCCCAAGTCTAAGGGCAGCGCACGCGAGTGGCCAACAAAATGTTATTTACAATTAGCACAACTATTTGAAAAACAGGGTGTCACTTGTGCTATCACAGGAACAGCGGCTGAGGGAGAGGCTATTCGCAAAAGTTGTCCTGAGCTTCTGCAGCATCCTCATATACATGATTTTACAGGCAAGTTAAATTTAGCCCAACTCATTGCACTAATTGCAAGGTCAGAGGGACTGGTGGCTTGCAGCACAGGACCTTTGCATATAGCCGCTGCTTTAGGGAAGACAGCTATTGGCATTTACCCGCCTATGCGCCCTATTCATCCGGGCAGATGGGCGCCTGTGGGTACTCATGCAGAGGTATTAGTACTTGATAAAAATTGTCAGGACTGTCGGCATTCGGGCAGATGTGCCTGTATTGCAGCCATCAGACCTGACGAAGTATTAGTAGCGTTCAATCGCAAGAGGTATTAAACGGTTTTCTTAGCGTCTGAAAGAAATTTCTCTAAGCCAATATCAGTTAGCGGATGCTTCAATAAGCCGAGAATAACGCTTAGCGGACAGGTAGCTACGTCTGCACCAATTTCTGCGCACTGAATCAAATGGGGTACGTGGCGAATGGATGCAGCTAAAACTTCGGTAGTAAAACCGTGCATGTTGTAAATATTGACTATTTGTTGAATAAGCTCTAATCCGTTGCCGCCCACATCGTCAATTCTGCCGATGAAGGGAGAAACATAAGTTGCGCCCGCTTTGGCTGCAAGCAGTGCTTGTCCGGCAGAGAATACAAGCGTACAATTGGTTTTGATATTATTATCAGCAAAATAGCGAATGGCTTTTACGCCGTCTTTAATCATGGGTACTTTGACCACGATTTTTTCATCAATACTTGCCAAAAGTTCGCCTTCTTGAACAATATCTTTGAAGTCAGTAGCAGTTACCTCTGCGCTTACGTCGCCATTCACAATATCACAAATAGCTTTATAATGTCGCAGGATGTTATCGCGTCCTTTAATACCTTCTTTGGCTATAAGCGAAGGATTGGTTGTTACGCCATCAAGCACACCAAGTTCATGCGCCTCGCGTATTTCATCGAGGTTTGCCGTGTCAATGAAAAACTTCATGGGAAGGAGGAAAAAGGTGAGGATAAAAAAGCAAGCCAAGTATTGCACCGCTACAACCGCTTACCTTTGCTACCTTCCGGTCCTGGAGGGGTTCGCAGGAGCTGGTCATACCGGCTTGCGGCACAAAATTAAAGACAAATTCATCACTTCCAAATCTCAGACAAAAAATATCGCGCTAACTTTGTGGGCATAGTAAGGAGAAGCGAGCAATACACTTAAAACCTCTCTCTACTCCTTGCTCGCCAATCAACTCACTCAGACCTATGCTAGAACTCACACGCGCTCAAGAGTCGCGCGCTGCCATTGAAAAACTATACATAGAGATGCGCCATTTGTTCAACAGAGGTTTTTACAAGCCTTTCGGCGTATCTGGTCGCGAGGTGAACGAAGCCTTGCTTTCGCTGCGACCTGAAATCTACGGTTCTATTAACGATATCAAAAAGGTGGAATTAGACGGTCTTGTATATGTCATAGACCGCTTGCCCAAAGGCATTGAAGAGTGCCGTTTTATTAAATTTATTTCCGAAGAGGGCTATCAGTCATCCGGTTTTCAAACCATTATTCCACCCAAGCGCAAGCGCAATTGCTACCGTATAGACGAGGAGCAGATGTTCATGGAAATTACGCGGGGACGCAGTGAAATTTACGACACGCTGACACACTTGACGTTTCTGTATAATGAAGCCGAAAAAATCCGCCGCCGCGCTATCAACGATAAAGGGCAGTTTAGCCGTGAGTGGCTGCAATTAGAAGCCATTGTTACTGGTCATACCGCAGAGCAAAACAAGGAAGTTGCCTTTACCTACCTTAGCACCCTGTTGGGGCGCACTTTTGAGGAAACCAAACGCGCTTGGCAACGATTGGCAGAAAATCCAAAAGCCAACAACGGACTTTTTCACATCGTTTATTGGATGGGAAAATTGGCAATTGAAGAATTTTTATACAATAAAGACCGAGAAATCAGCTTTTCGCCGGCACTGCGCGAACGCATCGGACATCACATCTACGGTGAACGCTGGGCAAGTAATATCAAGCGTTTTCTGGCAGAGAAAAACCTGATTAGTCGCCCTCTGCACATTATCAGTGCCAATCCGCACAGCGTACTAAACTGTTTATATGCCTATGCAGCCTTGCCTAAGCACTTCAATGGCATGGATTTGGAAAACATGGCGCTGGAAATCAGCAAGCCTGAAAACAAAGACTTGCGCGATGAAATCGAGTTTTTTGCCGAACAAAACGGCGGCTCTTTTCTCTATGAAAATTCAGGGGCAAATATTCCCGTGCAGATTTTTGACACCACCTGCCTGTTAAAACTCAAAATGCATCCTGAAATTGCAATGAATCGGGAGTATGTAGAAATGCATAAGCCCGTGATTTTGGTTATGGATTATGCTTTTGGCGAACAGGCTTACGAAACAATGGATGAGTTGTTAAAGCCTTACCAAAGTCCTGCGGGCGATATTCTGCTCAATGTAGCATCTATTTCTATCATGGGCAAAGCAGGCATTTTAGAAGGCGAAAAAGGCGACCTAATGATTCCGACTTCGCATGTTTTTGAAGGCACTGCCGATAATTATCCCTTTGATAATGAATTTGTTGCTGCCGATTTTGACGGCTGTGGGTTAAGAGTCTTTGAAGGCACAATGATTACTGTTTTGGGTACTTCGCTGCAAAACAAGGATGTACTTTCTTACTTCAAAAGGTCATCTTGGCAAGCGATTGGGCTTGAGATGGAAGGTGCACACTACCAAAAAGCTATTCAGGCTGCGGCAAAAATCCGCAAGAATATCAGCAAAGACGTCATTTTGCGCTATGCCTACTATGCTTCTGATAATCCATTAGTTACAGGCAGCACATTGGCCTCGGGCAGTTTAGGAGTTATTGGCGTAAAGCCAACTTATCTTATCACTGCCAAAATTTTGGACAAGATTATCAATCGCCATTAGCAAAGCAATACCTTCGGAACGCGAATTTTTTTCTTTGAAATAATCAATTCCCATGCAAATTTGGGTTTAAACAAGAAATTAAAACGCAAAAATTTGGAATTGACAGAAGCATTCTGCTACTTTGCGATGCTATGACAAATCAAGGCGCGACATGTTTTAGCTATTGGTGCTGGCACATAGGACATCTGTGTGAACAGTAGGCTATTGTCGCAACTATTTATAGATAAAAACCTCAAAAACGGCTTGCTGTTCACCACAGCAAGCTGTTTTGTTTTACCTAAAACATATGAAAATTCTGGTTCTAGACAATTACGATTCTTTCACTTACAATCTGGTACATTTGCTCAAAGTGTTGGGGGTTGCGCCGAAGGTGTACCGCAATGACAAAATCACGCTAAAAGAGGTAGCGGCCTATGATAAAATCTTGCTTTCGCCTGGGCCTGGGCTGCCTGCAAATGCAGGTATTATGCCCGAACTAATTCGCCGCTACGCTGCCGAGAAATCCATTTTGGGCGTTTGTCTGGGGCATCAGGCAATAGGGGAGACTTTCGGCGGCTCTTTGGTCAATTTAGGCGAGGTAGTACACGGCATCGCTACAGAAACTACCATTTTGAAGCATGAAAATACCCTTTTTGAAGGTATTCCCAACCGTATAAAAACCTGCCGCTACCACTCATGGATTGTGTGCCGCGAAGACTTCCCCGAAGTGCTAGAAATTACTGCCGAAGATGCTGTGGGCAACATTATGGCGCTGCGCCACCGCTGGTACAATGTGCAGGGTGTACAGTTCCATCCTGAATCTTACATTACAGAATACGGCAAGCAAATGCTAGCTAATTGGCTAAAAAGTTAACAAATAATGAAAGAAATTTTAAACCACCTTTTTGAACACAAAACCTTAGATAAAGCCACTGCTCGCGAGGTGTTTATCAATCTGGCACAGGGGCGCTACAACAACAGCCAAATGGCTGCTTTTATGACGGTTTTCCTAATGCGCAGCATCACAGTGGAAGAACTGGGCGGCTTCCGCGACGCAATGCTGGAGCTTTGCATTCCATTTGATACGCAAGGTATGCCTGCGATAGACGTCTGTGGCACAGGTGGCGATGCGAAGGATAGTTTCAACATTAGCACCTTAGTGTCTTTTGTGGTGGCAGGTGCAGGCGTAAAAGTAGTCAAACATGGGAATTACGGCGTCTCATCGGTTTCAGGTTCTTCTAATATGTTAGAATATTTCGGCTACCGCTTTACCAACAATCAAGACGAACTGCTTAAAATGTTGGATGAGGCAAATATTGCCTTTTTACATGCGCCGATGTTTCACCCTGCGATGAAAAATGTAGCGCCTGTGCGCCGAGAACTGGGTGTAAAAACATTTTTCAACATGTTAGGACCAATGGTCAATCCTGCCTTTCCTGCCTATCAGCTAATAGGTGTTTTCAGTTTGGAACTGGCGCGTAAATATGGTTATTTATACCAACAAACAAGTAAAAAATTTGCCATTGTACACAGTCTGGATGGCTACGACGAAATTTCGCTTACATCGCCCTGCAAAGTGATTGACACACAAGGTGAACGCATCATACAGGCAGAAGATTTCGGCTTTGCTGCTAAAACACCACAAAGCCTGTACGGAGGCAAAACTGTAGCAGAGGCGGCAAAAATTTTTACCGAAATCTTGGAAGGCAGAGGCACAACCGCACAAAACGAGGTTGTACTTGCCAATGCAGCCATGGCGCTGCGCACTGTCAATCCAGCACTTTCGACCGCTGATGCCGTTCAGCTAGCTACTGATTCGCTGATGGGCAAGAAAGCGCTCCATTCGTTTAAAAAACTTGTTAATCAATCATAAGCCTAACAAAAAATTATGGAACAATTCATCGAGTTGCTGCACCAATTTGAGGTGGCCGAGCGAGAGTACACCCGACTTCATCCCGATTCACAGCCTTTGGGCAACTTTTACAATGCCTTTGGTCTGAAAAAATTATTGGAAATTCTCAAAGAAGCCAATGGACGGAAAATCAATTTTAAATATGATGCCGTAAAAAAGAAGTACGAATACTCATTTGTATAAAAATGGATATTTTAGAAAAAATAATTGCCCATAAAAGACGTGAAGTAGCGGCTGCCGCAGAGGCGGTTTGCATTAGCCAATTGGAACAAAGCCCTCTGTTCAGCCGCTCCTCTATTTCTCTGAAAAAGTCTCTGAAAAGTCCTTCTGAAGTGCCCCGCATTATTGCTGAGTTTAAAAAACAATCGCCTTCCAAAGGCATTATCAATGCAAATGCGCAGCCTGCCGAAGTAGCGCGAGGCTATCAGGAAGCAGGCGCCGTGGCTGTTTCAATACTTACAGATGTAAGTTTTTTTGGTGGAAGTAATGCTGATTTGCAGGCTGCTCGCACTGCCGTTCAGATTCCGATTTTGCGCAAAGATTTTATTATTTCCGATTACCAGATTGTGGAAGCCAAAGCGCTAGGCGCTGATTTAATCCTGTTGATTGCTGCTGCATTGAGCCCTACAGAAATTCGCAGTTTTACGCATATTGCTCACAATTTGGGACTGGAAGTTTTGCTGGAAGTACATAATGAAGAGGAACTATCGCGTAGTTTTTTCCCCGAAATTGACATAATTGGCGTAAACAATCGCAATTTGAAAACTTTTGAGGTGAGCCTAGATGTGTCCAAACGGCTAAGTGGTCTGATTCCAGCAGATGTGCCGCGTATTTCAGAAAGTGGCATTAGCAGCCTTACGGAAGTGCGTGAACTACAAAAGCTTGGTTTTCAAGGCTTCTTGATGGGTGAGAACTTTATGAAAACACCTCAACCCGCTGCTGCGCTTGCTAATTTTCTGAGCATAACCGTTTAATAAAGCGTATGTATAAGAAAAGCCTTTTGCATCGTCATTCTTACCCGTATCTTTTAAATAAATCAGGTAAAACTTCTAATTTTGCAGCCTAATTATTACATAACCTGTGGTATCTACGCGACAGTTAGCGCTCAGTCTAATTATCTCTTTTGTTATTAGTTTTTTTACCCTGATGCTCGGACTTGGTTTTGCCATTCAGCAAGTTGAGCAGAAAGACGAGTTGAATCGCATTTCAAATATGGTAGGTCGTCAGCGGACACTTGTCAGGTCATTGCAGGCAGCATGGCTGATACATCATCATGCTGCAAGCCTTGCAGAGCGCATGCAGGCACGCCGAACGATTGATTCATTGACTACGCTGCTGGAAAATACACACTTTAATCTGCTCAACAAAACAGACACTTTTTCCAAAGCACAGCTTTATCATACGCCCGCAATAGATGAACAGTTGGCGTTAATTACGCCTCTGTTGTTGCAGTATGTTAAAATGGTGGCCATTAACGAGACTCCCAAACAGGAGATATTGCAGGCTGCCGATGTATTAGTGAGGCAATTTAGCAAACTTGTAGATGTACAATATAGCAACCTGCACCGCGACCATAACCGAGATGTCTCCAATTATTTGTGGACCGTTTTGCTAATAGTAGGAGGAATGTTAATCTTTCAAAATTTATTTTTGGTGCGTCCAACCTTTAAAAAATTGGATGAAAAAATTAAAGATGTTGCGCAGGCTGTCGAGTTCATCGAGCGCCAAAACAGGGAACTTGTGTTGCTGCAAGACTCTTTGCAAGAGCAAAACGAAGAACTTACCACTAAACAGGAAGAATTGCAGATACTTACCGAAACACAGCGCCTACAAAACGAGCAGTTGGAAGCCAAGCAAAAACTCATCAGCGAAGCCTATCGGCACATTAGGGGAAATATTATGTATGCAACACAGATTCAGGCGGCATTTCGCACAGACCCACAGCGTCTAATTAAGAGTTTTCCTGATTGTTTTGTTCTTGAGAAAGCCAAAGACCTGCTTTCAGGCGATTTTTATTGGTACACCGAACAGGACAAGTACAAGATCCTCGCTGTTAGCGATTGCACCGGACACGGCGTGTCGGCAGCGCTGATGACCATGGTAGGCATTACTACAATTTACCAAATTGTGAAAATAGAGCAAATCACCATCCCGTCTATTGTCCTGTACAAGTTGCACCATCGCATCATCGAGATTTTGCAAGGCAAAGGTACTGTCAACCGACAGATTAATGATGGAATGGATATTTCACTGCTAGTATTCGATACTGAAAAGCAAGTTTTAACATTTGCAGGTGCTAACAGTAGCATTTGTTTGGTGCGTAATGGTCAGATTGAGCGCGTGGTTGGTGCCAAATTGCCGATTGGCAGTTTCCAGATAAAGGGTAAGAGAACCTATCCCGATATTGAAATTCCGTTGAAGCCCGGCGATAAAATCTATGCTTATTCGGATGGTTTTCAAGACCAGTTTGGTGGACCAAACAATACCAAATATTATTCCCGCCGTTTCCGCGAGTTGCTGCTGAACACCTCCCATGTGCCAATGACACAACAAAAAATTCTGATAACCAACGAGTTACGTAATTGGCAAGGTAGGCAGCCACAAACGGATGATATTTTGGTGGTAGGTGTACAACCGTGCTGACGTCATGCAATTTTGTGCAGGTTGCTTACCTTTGCCCCATGATGAATCAAGACCTGAAAGTCTTCAATACGCTCACAAGAACAAAAGAGTCTTTTGAGCCGCTACACCCTCCTTTTGTAGGTATGTATGTTTGCGGACCTACTGTTTACAACTTCGTACATCTGGGTAACTGCCGAACCTTCACCTGTTTTGATATTATCTATCGTTACTTAACGCATATCGGCTACAAAGTGCGTTATGTACGCAACATTACCGACGTTGGACATTTGGAAAACGATGCCGATGAGGGCGAAGATAAAATTGCCAAAAAAGCCAAGTTAGAAAATCTTGAACCTATGGAAGTGGTGCAACGATATGCCAATAATTTCCATATGGTAATGGAGCAATTAAACAATATTCCGCCATCTATAGAACCGCAAGCAACCGGACACATTATAGAGCAGATTCAAATGGCGCAAAAAATCATAGAAAATGGGTTTGCCTACGAATCTAATGGGTCTATTTATTTTGATGTTCGCAAATATAATTTGCAATATCAGTACGGAAAGTTATCGGGCAGAGTGCTTGACGAATTAGTAGCAGGTACGCGTGAATTGGACGGGCAAAGCGAAAAACGTCATCCAGAAGATTTTGCGCTTTGGAAAAAAGCCTCTCCCGAACACATTATGCGTTGGTCATCTCCGTGGGGTGAGGGCTTTCCGGGGTGGCACT
>Ga0308419_1001676_pt1 | contig 14732 bp, 16 predicted proteins | sample HotsprSampleMS50_FD_203674 | JGI IMG/M metagenome (GOLD analysis project Ga0308419, IMG submission 203674) | Hot spring phototrophic mat microbial communities from Mushroom Spring, Yellowstone National Park, Wyoming, United States - 20090730_MS50 ... | reverse complement strand
TGGCGACACTGTGTGCAAATGAGGTATCAGTAGAAGAAGGGGTATATGTAAATGAGATACCTGTACCGAGGGAGTCAGTCAAGAGATTACTTGATGCGGCCAAGGTTAGGTTACCGAAGATATTGCCCCATAGAGGATAAAAGTAACCACTAAAAAGAAGCTCACAACTCGCAGGAAAAATCAATAGCTTCAAGAAGTTAACGCAACAAAACCGTCTTTTTTATAGGGGAACATCCGCTTTAATCCTGAGTTTGTCAGTTTGTCCTGAAAATTCCCCTTAAAACACCCGTAAGTGCTTGATATTATTAGATGCGATTTTTGCCACTCCAATTTTTGTAGTATAACTTTTATATTTATTAATGCTTTTTAATATTGACATCTAAGTCTATTTATGGTATAACATTAACTATGTTCCTTAAGATCGTTAAATCAGCTAACAAAACTGACTATATTTATGTCGTTGAAAGCTATCGTGATGACAATGGCAACATCAGTCACAGATATCTCTTTAGCCTCGGCAAGCTTAAAGATTTCATTTCAACACCTATGTTTAAACAGTTAGCTCAAAAAGCCCTCGCTTTAAACCAAGGCCTTGATATGGGAGGCGTTGATCTATCTTGTTTAAGTGAAGGTGAAGTTCTAAAATACGGGCATTTTGTAATCAAGAGATTATGGGATAAGTTTGATCTTGATGATTGCCTATTCTTGATGAAAATATCTTTGTGAGTTATTCCTCAAAGAGGGCAAGGAAAGATGCCCATGATAGAGAGAGGCTGATTGAAAAGGCAGAGGAATTGATAAAGGCTCCTTGTAAGATAAAGGCATTAAACAAGAAAGGCGGCAAGAGATATCTAACAGGACAAAGAGGTGAGATGTCAGAAATAAAGTGGGAGATAGACAGGGAGTTGATAGATATGGATGCAGCCTATGATGGGTATTATGCAATACAGACATCGGAGAAGGACCTCCAGCCCTCTGAGGTAATAGAGGCATATCATAACCTATGGAAGATAGAGGAATCATTCAGGATAATGAAGACAACCCTTGAGGTGCGACCTATTTTTCATTGGACAGAAAAAAGGATTAGAGGGCATTTTGTATTGTGCTTCTTATCGTTTCTGATGATTAGGACATTGGAGATACTCTTAAAAGAAGAAGGGTTTTCAATAAACAAAATAAGAGAGGCCTTAAACTCCCTCACTGTTACAAAATTCAGCATAAAAGATGAAACAGTCTATCTTAAGAACAAACCTGATGCCTTAGCAAATATAATCCTGAGAAAACTTAGGATGAAACCCCTTGCAAATATAACCAGCGATAAAGAATTAGCCCTTTAACCTACCAAAAATTCTCTAAAGTTAATTTTGTAGTGCAAAAATGCGCAGAATTGCGATCCAATTTATAATGTTATCAATTAGTTATTAAAATGAACTGACAAACTCAGGATAAACTCCTTTTTAAAAAGCTAACATAGAGTTGAGCTGCGCCGCCGCAAGCTCCCGGACCCACAGTCTACACCAGCCAAGGCGAAAGTGAAAGGCGAGATTTGAGGCGTCAGCTCCAACGATTTGTTATGCGCAGTCATGTCTGAAAGGAACCGCTCGGCATTGCTGTTGCCTGGTAGTTGCATCGCCCACGACAGGATAAACACATGAGTTCGCCCTTTGAATGGGTGCGGGCCTTCCAGCGCTTTTCAAGACATATCCTTGGATGGTTTCCAAGGCCCATCCGCTCTGGGTCCTCGACTGCGGTTCCCTTCTTGAGGGTAAAGATCGCAACCAGTCTTTCATCTCTGACGATTTCGTCGTGCCGCTCGTGGTATAGGTTGTCGCCGTAGAGGTACGTGATCCCGTACGGGTACAGATCTCGGCCCGGATAGTCAGTGTCCGGGTCGAGGCTCAAGTAAGCCCTGAGATTCGGCAGGGCGAGTTGGTTTGCGGCAGCCGCGATGTCCAACTTGCGTGTATACCACCAGAAGGTGGTAGCCGGCACAGCCGAGGCGATGTCGGCGACCGCTGGTAGCTGCTCCAGAGTTGCGTCGCCCCAGTGACCAATCTTGAGTGTGTCGAGTCGTTTTGCGCGAATCTGGTTGATGACCCCGCGGACAAAGGATCGATCGTGAGTCCGCAGCAGTTCGGATGTGGCCACGGAAAGTCGGAGCATGTTGAAGTCGAAAACGCCGCCGAGGGGCAGGCCGTAGCACCGCGAGCTGCAGAACCGAGTTGCGCGGCAATCGTAATAGGCGAAGCCTAGTGCGAAACCAGTCATGTAATTCCGAACCAAGCCACCGGATGTGAACGGGAGACCTTCTTCGCGCATCTGCGGCAGTAGGTCACGCAGGAAGAGCTGGAGCTTGACCCGGTCGGAGAACTTGCCGGGATTGAGGCCGTGCAGGCGCTTGTAGGAGAGATACTGGTACTGAACGCTCATATTCACCTCCGTACCCAGCGAGCACTCATTGTTGCTACGTCTCGACTGCGCATAACATTGTCTTTTAAGTTTATTCAACATTATGATAGATTATAGAAATTAGAGCCTGAATAGTCAAGAAAAAAATCATAAAATCGTGGGAAATTGGGAATCAAATGCAATATAATATCATAGCTATTATTATATTACTGAAATATAGTATTGTATATTAATTATGTTAGAGCCATTTAAAAACTTTTTGTCATTAAAAGGCAAGGTAAACGACAAATATATCCCATTTTATTTAGAATGGGTTACAGAAGGTTATCGCTTTCTTGATATCCCATTAACTCAGCCTATTACAAATGAGCAAAAATCTCAATTTCTCAAGCGCCTATCTAAAAATCACGAAGATTGGCAGGTAAATCAGGCAGATAATGCTCTCAGGCTCTACGGGTATTTTCTCTCATCACAACAGTCCGATAAATCAGACGGCATTCAGGAAACACTGATTAATGACTGGAAGGCTGTAGAGAAAAAAACGATAGAGGCCATCAGGCTCCGTCATAGGTCTTACAGCACGGAAAAAACATACATTGCATGGCTTAGGCAGTTTCAGGGTTTCGTCAAAAGCAAAGAGTTAAAGAATCTTGATGGAAAAGATATTCAGGATTTTTTAAGTTATCTCGCGGTCGAAAGAAAGGTGTCCGCCTCAACCCAGAATCAGGCGTTGAATGCCATTGTCTTTGTATATCGCCATGTTCTTGAGAAAGATATTGAAGATCAGATTAATTCCGTCAGGGCGCGGCAAAAGCGCCGCCTTCCTGTAGTATTGACTATTAAGGAAGTGAATAATATCTTTGATGAAATGTCAGGGCTGTATTGCCTGATGGTAAAGCTTATCTACGGATGCGGACTCAGGCTTCAGGAATGCCTAAGCCTAAGAATAAAAGATGTTGATATTGAACAGGGGATTGTAATTGTTCGCTCAGGAAAGGGAGATAAGGACAGAAGAACAGTGCTTCCGGAAAGCCTTAAGGATGATCTCTTGCATCATATATCTTCTGTAAGGGACATATACGAACAGGACAGGAGAGATAATACAAACGGGGTTTATCTGCCGGGCGCTCTTGAGAAAAAATATCCGAACGCAGGAAAAGAATGGGGCTGGTTCTGGCTCTTCCCTGCAAAAGATCTCTCTATCGATCCGAGAAGCCGCATTGTTCGCCGTCATCATCTGCATCCGGCCTCTCTGCAAAGAGCGTTTAAGGATGCGGTAATAAAGGCAGGAATAACAAAGCAGGCATCAATACATACATTGCGCCACAGTTTTGCCACGCATTTGCTCGAAAGCGGATATGACATTAGGACAATACAGGCACTTCTCGGACACCGCAACCTCCAGACGACTATGATTTATACTCATGTGGCGACTAAAAATATCCTCGGCGTGCGGAGTCCGTTGGATAAATAGCTTTTAAACAGCGCGATGAAACTTAAGATACTCCTAATCAACCCATGGATTTACGACTTCGCGGCTTATAACCTGTGGTCAAGGCCGCTGGGACTGCTGAAGGTCGCGGAATACCTGAGCGCTTATGATGTTGAGCTTAAATTGATAGACTGCACCGGCTCTTTTATCCCTTCAAAATTCGGGACAGGCAAATTCATATTCGAAGATGTTGAAAAGCCTGAATGTCTGAAAAGCATCCCTCGCTCTTACAAGCGTTACGGTATGAGCATTGACGATTTTATACAAAAGGTGATGTCGGTGTTCCCGTTTGATATGGTCATCATGACCTCTATTATGAGCTATTGGTATCCCGGCATCCAGAGGTCTGTTGATATAATTAGAAGGCTCGCCGGAAATGTGCCTATTATTTTAGGCGGGATATATGCGACGCTTTATAATGAACATGCGGCAAGCAATTCAGGCGCGGATTTTATTTATCATGGGCAATTAAATCAGAGCTTTAACTTCGCGCTATATACATTCGGTTTTAAACTGAAAAAGAAGCGTGAGCCGCTTCCCTATTATAAGCTGAGTCTCTATGATCAATATCCGTTTGCGCCTCTTTTAACGGCAGAAGGTTGTCCATTTAAATGTCCATATTGCGCCTCAAGCCTTCTGTCCGGTGGTTATCAAAGGCATTCGGTTGAAACCGTTTTGAAGGACATAACCGAACTCTACAGCATGGGCATAAGGGATTTCGCGTTTTATGATGATGCCCTATTAGTTGATGCGGATAACCACATAAAGCCGATACTCAAAGAGATAATCAACTCAGGGCTTGATTTAAGGCTTCATTCTCCAAACGGTCTCCATGCAAGGTTTATGGATGAAGAGCTGGCAGGGTTAATGAAAAAAGCAGGATTCAAGACAATACGATTAAGCCTTGAGACTATTGATCCTCAAAGGCAGGTCAATACCGGCGGCAAGGTCAAAAACGAGGATTTGCAACAGGCTGTCAGCTATTTAAAGCAGAATGGATTCACGAAAGAAAATATTGGCGTTTATCTTATGTATGGGCTGCCGGGGCAGGAGTTGCAAGAGGTGAAGGAAGGTATTGAGTTTTTAAAGTCTGATGAAAAACCTCTCGCTTAGTTTCAACCCTATGATATGTGCAGCCTCTTCGGTGTTGCTGCCCCTATAGATAATCCTGTAATGGTAACCCCTTTCATTAATGGCATTGAGCAAGGGATCTATCTCTGAGGGGTCTCTAAGTGCCATGGATATAGTGGCAGATTCCTCATCAATGTCCTCATCGTAGAGCATAAATATCACATTTGCCCCCTGCATTTTGAGGATATGGGCAAAGGCTGCAAGCGAACCTGGTCTATTGCTCAACCTGACCTTTATCTCCAGTATATTCTCAAGGTTGATTATTTCCATATTGTTAGAGGAGTAAGTAGTGTGGGCTGAATATCCCTTTGTCTGAAGCACCTCCAACAGCGATACAACATCATTATAGGAGGCAAATCTGACCTCCATAGTAACCCTGTTGCTGTGCTCTGAACGGTTGTAGTAAAAAAAGGAGATGTTGCCCTTTAGCGCTGCCGATACTGAGGAGAGTTCCTCTAATGAGCCAGGCCTGTCCGGTAAATAGGCAGATATCTTGACAATAATGCCCTCAAGAGGCGCCTCCTGTTGGTCGCCCTGAACTGTAATCTCTCTGAAAAGCCTCATAACTTAATGCCTTAAAAGAACTGGTTGTGTCTTTTGTCATCAATCAGTATGTGAAGAATGAGCCATTTAGAGAGGAAGCTCTCTACCTCATGGATCCCTGTGGATGTATCGCTGCTAAACCTTGAACTCAGGTCAAATATGTCCTCCATCAGCCTCTCGTGAACCTGTTTGTGCCTCTTTATGTAGTCTTCAGGCCGCCTTTGAGCTGATGAGCAATTCTTCTTCATTGGTAAAGTGCTCCTGTGCATATTTTATGAGTTTGTTGAGGGTGTTTAAAAATAGCCTATCTGCTTTGTCCTTTCTTATCCCCTTATAGACTGTATCATGATAGGACAGGAACTCCTCATGAAACCTATTGGTAATGTCAAACAGTTCTCGGTGTTGCCTGTTGATCTCTTCTTTTTTGGTCTCAAATAACCTGCACCACTCAACAAATCTCATAAACCCTCCTTATCAAAATTGCCGTATTGTCTTAAACCCCCACCACAGAGAACACGGAGGAATTCTTGAATATTATAGAGTTATAAAACATTTTCTCTCCACCCCCAGTAACTGCATTTTATGGGTTAAAAGACAATAGTTGCCTTCATTATAGCAGCAAAAGGTGTTCCCTGAAGATAACTTGTTGCGCCCTGCCTTGCATCATCAGAGGATGTTATCATTGATACATACTTTTTGTTAAAGAGGTTGTTTAGCTCAAGAGATACCTTAAATTCTTTGGCAATGCCTTTGAGTATTTGGTTATATCCTATTTGCAGGTCAGTTATCCATGTAGAGTCAATCTTTTCTTTGTTTGTGGCATCACCATACCTTGAGCCAAGGAACCTCACAGATGGTATGACCTCAAACCCCTTGTAGGAGCATAAAAACCCACTCTTTATCTGAGCCTTAGGGGTATCTACTACCTGATTTCCTTTTGTGGCAAGTCTATTGCCTTGAAAGATCAGGTCTTCATCATATTTCATAATCACATAAGAAGGATTTAAAAAGAACTTGAAGTGCTCAGATATAAAGAAATTAGTCTCTAACTGAACCCCGTAGCTTGTTGCCTTGCCGATATTTTGTTGATAGTTTAGATTGACCCTTGGGTCATAAATGCTGGTGAGTAGTTTTCTGTGTTTGCCATAAAAGAGGGTTGGTGTAATGTCAAGATTGTCTGCCTTGATCCTAACCCCAAAATCAACACTGTCAGACTCCTCCATGTCATAACCCTTAAAAAGGTCATTAAGTGTAATTCCCCTTGAGATAAAGGTCTGACGATTGGAGTTGTAAAGCGAGACTATTGGAAGATATGAATAAGGTCTAATAAAGCTTTTGCCATAACTGCTATATGCCTGTATCGACGGGTTAAAATCATAAGATGCGCCTATAGAAGGCAGCCATATATTATAGGTCCTGCCTTCTCTGTCTAAGTCAGATGCCCTAATGGGCTGATAATTTGGTGCAGGACCAGTTGTATAGCCTTCGCTGGCTGAGTCTTTAAAGGAGAAGTATTTAATGCCTGCCTGCCAGTTGAATCTGCCATGACTGGCGGCTAATTTCACATAGGGGCTATTGATGTATGTTGCCCCGCTGGTTGCATAGACCCCCTTGCCTCTATACTGGAGTCCTGCGGTAGTAATGCCATAATTTTCTGTAGATATATCCATATCGTTTCGTTCAAAGTGATAACCAATCATTGCCTTTATGTCTTTAGTAATTTTATAGCTTAAATCAGTTACAAAGCCTAATCTATCAATATTTCTGATCCTCTTTTGTACCTGACCGCCACCAGCGGTCACGCCTTGAAGAATCTCTGAATCCTCCTTGCTGTAGTAGGGTTTTACGTTTATCTTCAGATCGTTAGTCAATTTAATTGTTAGGACCCCAAATAGTTCTGAATTTTTTAGGTCTGACTTGTTGTAATCAAAATAGTCAATGTCTTCCGCAGGTCTGCCTGTAGGAAAGGGGTTGTAATCAAGGTTATAGTTATCCTTTAGATTAAGCGCCTGATTGTAAGTTAAAGGCCTATAGAGATGCTGTTTTTGATGATTGTGATTAAACCAGAGCCTTAAATCAATATCCCTTGTAATAGGCTGTGTTAGAGTCAGGTTGATGTTATTTCGTGGGCCTAACTCACCTGGGCCGCGCCATTTATCTGCATTAGTATAAGAAAATGAACCTGACAAGGCAGTGTTAGTAGCCTTTATTGCGCCAGTATCAAGTCGTAAATAGGAGCGTATGTAATGATAAGAGCCGTAGGAGGCTGATATCTTTGCCCCAAAGTCCTCCTGGGGCCAATAGGGCCTTAGTTCTATTGCTCCACCCCTTGAACCTATGCCTACGCCAAGGTCAGAAGGGACTGCGCCCATATAAACTGCCACAGAATCAAAGTTCTCCATATCATATACATAGTCTCTCGGACCTATTGGATTACCCCCATAATTTGGCACCCCTAGGATTGATAGACCACCAAGAAAACCCCTGACACCCCTAACCCTAATGGTCCTTTGCTCTGCCCCAAGCCCTCTGCTATCTGCACTTTCAACATTTATAGAGGGCATTATCTTTAGCGTCTCATAAACGCTTGTGCTTGTAGAGGCGCCCTGCATTTCTATACCCTTACGGGTGACCTCTGTGCCAGTATAGACTGTATCTTCCGTCTCTTTAGTAGGCGTTATAAGTCTTTCGCCAATTACTACTAACTCTTCCATCTTGCCTGTAGTCTTTTCAGACTGCGCCATAGCGGTAGAAATGCTTATGAGCATTGCCATAACTGCAAGTATCAACCTGTTCATCCAATCCCTCCTTTTTGAGTTTGATAATTTTAAATACTGGACATTCAATGCCAGCGAAGAGAAAGATTTTATTAAGCCCTTTTCTCTAAAAACATAATGACGACCTTTGCAACTTGCCTCTTTTGTCGATTTAAAAACAAAAAGCCACGAAAGTAATCGTCTTCTTGACGACTGCCTTCGTGGCATTTTCTATAATCTCTAAAAGCTAAATAAACCCTTCGCTGGCTACTAATCCTCTAAAACTTATGTAGTGTATCACAGGACAGATAATTTGTCAAACTTACCCTTGAAGCCAAATCCCGATTTAGAAATTCTAAAACTGGTCCCCCTCCCACGAGGGGAGGGGGATTTACTGGGTGAACAATTTTCTATCTCTGTTTTTGGGTTGCAAGCTTCACCACTGTTTTTATCAGCGCCTCAGTGTTCTCTATGGTTTATGTAGTTTTGCAATTGGTTCGATATTCAGCAAATAACCTTTAGGGATTTCTTATTGTCCGCAGTCTTTATAACACATGCAGAGGTCTTCCCAGAGCCAGTAGTGCCATAAAAATAATTGATATTGATGCCTGCTCCGGCAAGGGCAGAGGCAACCTTCTTTAACTCACCGCTCTTATTTGGCATATCCACAACTATAACACTATCTTCGCTTATCTCTGCGCTTAGCTTTTTTAGCGCCTTTTTTGCAGCTGCTGGATTATCACAAAGGAGCATGAATTCTGCTTGCTTATCCATTTCATATCCGCAGATTGCCGTAATATTGACCTTTGCATCATACAAAGCTGAGCATATCTCTGCTGCAAGTCCAGTCCTGTTTTCCATCTTGAAATTGATCTGCTTAACAATCTTTGCGCTCGCCATAAATCCTCCTTGTATTTGGTATGACTCAATCATAGAGAAGTTTGCAGCCTACTGTCAATTTATTAATAATAGACTTTACAATAAATTCAATTTGTTATAGAGTATTGTATCAATTTTCCGAAAAGGACTTGCTCTGGAGGCACGATGGCAGAGAATAAAAACGCTATAAGAGAGGCAGTGCTCGCAAGGATACGGCAAAGTAGTGATTTCCCTGCCATGTCCTCAACAGTTAGCCTGCTTAACAAGTTTAGTCCTAAAGACGACATATCAATAACAGAATTTGCTAATGTAATCCTAAAAGACCTTGCCCTTACAACCAAGATACTAAAATTAGTAAATAGTGTTCATTTCATGCAGTTTGGAGAGGTAACGACCATTTCAAGGGCAATAATACTGCTTGGGTTTGAGAATGTGAAGAATATTGCTATGACACTGATCCTTTTTGACCACCTCCAAAAACACAAGTCTAATGAACCCTTGATGGATGGGATCGTAAAATCTTTTTACAGCGCCATACTATCTCGTAAAATTACCCAGGAGGTTGCATTCTTAGAACAGGAAGAGTCCTTTATATGCTCCTTATTTCATATTTTTGGGAAGATACTGACCTCTCTGACCATGCCTGATAAAGTTGCGGCAATAAACCAGTTTATGAATCAGCATCAGGCAACTGAATCATTAGCATCCCTAACGGTGCTCGGCATTTCTTATGAGGAGATAGGCTCAACCATAGCGAAGGAATGGAACTTCCCCAAAAAAATAATCAGCAGCATGAAAAGGATAATGCCCTCAGAGATAACTGACAATCCCTCTGAGGTGGACAAACTTAGGAGCATCTCAACCTTTACCCACAGCATTGCTAATATTATATCCAATAGCGAGTCTCTCAAAGAACGAGAGGCCTTAACTGAAAAGCTCTTAAAGGGTTTTAGCGCCCATTTCAGCTCCTTAGAGGGTAAAATAAATGCAATTATAAAGTACTTATCCCAAGAGTTTGTTGAATTTTCCAATATATTTCATATCGACCTGAGATCATCTCGATTCAGCAATAATCTGCTTGGCCATGCAGTAAAACCCGCAAAAACACAGGCTCAAGAGATTACCCATTCTTTGCCAAGCGCCTTGGAATCCTTTGATGATATTATCGAGATGGAAAGCCTTGAAACCCCAGAAAGCATATTCAGCAAGGGCATTCAGGATATAAACAAGTCCCTTCTAAGCTGATATTCTCTGAATGATATTGTGAGGATTGTCCTTGAAACAATGTACAAGGGGCTTCAGTTATCAGAGCACTCAAAGGTGCTATTTACCGTTAGAGACACAAAAAAAAACAGTGATGAATGTTCGTTATGGTTTTGGCAATGCCATTGTTGAGACAAAAGAGTGGTTTGAGATAGCTTTAAACGACAACAAGGATGTATTCAACATTGCAATAAACAATCAGAAAGACTTTGTCATTAAAAATATAACCACGCCAGATATTAACAGTATGATTCCAGAATGGTATAAAAGAAGGACTACCGAAGATGTATTTATCATAATTTTACCAATTGTGGTAAATAATCTGTCCATTGGCATGTATTTTATCGAAGGCCACAGGGCAGAGATTAATAAACTCACAGGCATGCACTTTAACAATCTAAAGATACTAAGAGACTAGACTGTGATGGCTATTAAGCAGAAGAGGGGATTCTGAAAGGGTGGAAGAGCTGCTGTCTTATGCCGTAAAGGAGGATATAATAAAGACAGTGCTGAGAAATCATAATGTTATATTTCTAAGTGGCTGGAGCAGGACAGGTAAGACCATATCTCTTTTAAAATCCTTGCAAAGCATTGATATGAGGCTTTATTTTTCTCATTCTAAGGAGTCGCAGAGGGTTGCCCAGTCTGCAGACCCTGATATCCAGATCATTGGCTCACTAAGTTCTTTCAGGGGCGTTGGCAGTGAAGAGAGCATTCTAATAATCGACGACTTTTCAACGGCCAATGAGGATACAAAACAGGAGATTATAAGATTTCTTTCTGAAAGACCTTCAAACCTAAAAATAGTGCTGATAGTGAGGGCCTTTATTGACATTAAAAACCTGATACCACTGGCTGATGCGCTACTAAGACTAAAAAAGTCAACAGCAGAGATCATATATTCAATCTGGCAGGAAAGGGGAAAGGATGATTAAAACAGCTTTTATATATGATGATATCTTTTTATGTCACGATACCCCTGCATGGCATCCTGAATCGCCCATTAGGGTAGAGCATATTGTGGATTTCCTAAAAAAGACCCCTGTCTGGGATAAGCTCATACACCTGCAACCCCAAAGGGCTGCAATACAGGACCTCGCAAGGGTCCATACAGAGGAATATATCAAAACAGTAATTGCCATTGGAAGCGGTTGCCTGGATCAGGAGACCTTTATTAGTCCTCACACCTTCACAGCCTGTTTATATGCCGTAGGGGCAATTAAAGAGGCGGTGGACAGGATAAAGGCTTCAGACATTGAACGTGCCTTTTGCCCTGTAAGACCCCCAGGACATCATGCCGAAGCAAATGAAGGCATGGGTTTTTGCCTATTCAACAATGTAGCAGTAGGGGCGCGCTATGCACAGACACAGGGATTCCAAAAGGTGCTTATAGTTGATTTTGACGCCCATCACGGCAATGGAACACAGCACATTTTTGAAGAGGATGATAAAGTCTTTTATTTTTCTACCCATCAGTTCCCTTATTATCCCGATACAGGCAAGGAGACCGAAAGAGGCAAAGGCAGGGGTGAAGGCTTTACCTATAATGTAACAATCAGGGTAGGCTCAGGAGATAAGGATTATCTCTATGTCTATCAAGACATCTTTCCTGATGTGGTCAGGAGGTTTAATCCCGATTTGATAATAGTCTCTGCCGGCTATGACATACATTACATGGACCATCACTCAGACCTAAGGGTTACCTGTGAAGGCGTTAGGAGGATAGTGCAGGGCATACTTAGCTCAGCAGACAGGCCCTTTATATTTGTTCTTGAAGGTGGATATGACTACATTTCACTAAGTAAATCAGTCCGCAACACCCTTGAAGAGATGCTCAGTTATTCAATTTTGTATTGACCCAAGGAATGCAGTTACAGTGAAGACAGGAATGCCTCCCCTCTTAGCCTTTTAATTGCATTATTTGGGTTTTGCAATATTCCGTAAAGCCTTTTTATAAAGGTATTTTCCTGCTTAATAAGCCAAGCGATGATTTCCCATAAATAGTTGAAGTAGGAAGCGACCTCGATTAAAATGTTTTATCAGAAAAAACAAAAAATTAAAGGAGGTCGCCCCTGTGGGAAAAAGATACCGCAAGATGTCAAAAAAAAGCAAATGGAAAGATAAGGGAAATCAGAGATGAGCAGGTAGTATTAGAACTGCCGCACAAGAGGAGGAATGTTCGGGATCATCTTCCCCCTGAGCATCAGGAGGCCATAGATGCGAGGATAAGGGCAGCTTACAATATGGCTGATTATGACAAAGCAAAGGAATCCCTTGAGTTGACCGTGAGATATCTTGAGAGACTGAATCCATCTGCAGCAGCGAGCCTAAAAGAAGGACTTGAGGAAACCCTTACTGTGCATAAGCTTGGAGTTTCTGGGCTTTTAAGAAAGACCCTTTCAACCACAAACCCTATTGAGTCCTGCTTTTCTGTAACCCGCACTGTTACTGGACGGGTCAAAAAGTGGAATGGCGGGGACATGGTTCAGAGGTGGGCAGTGGCAGCGCTCTTAAGGGCAGAGAGGAAATTCAAGCGAGTGAAAGGCTATAGGGAGATACCAAAACTCATTGCTGCCTTGCAGCAGAAAAATCTTGACAAAAAGGAGGTTGCAGCTTAAAATAATGCAATCAGAGTCCTTGCTACTTCAACTAAAGGAAGGGACAACATCATATATTACAAGGTTTAATGTAAAGTTAACGCCTAACTGAAGTATTTTATATTAAATGCCAATCAATACTTACTTTTACGGGAGGTGTTGTATGAGTTTATTTAGGGTAAATGTGTTGTCTATTGTGTTGATTTTAATGCTTTTTATATCCAACTCAGAGGCAGGAGTAAAAAAGCTCGCAATTATTGACTTTGACGATGCCTCTGTAAGTGCAACACCAGCACAATTTGGGCAAAGCCTACAAATATTAATGAATCTTATGGGGAGGCAAGCTCCACAACCTGAAAAGACCAAGGTGGGAAGAGCTGTAGCGGAAATGCTAACTACAGAGATAGTAAAAGATGGTTTTTTGAAAGTAATAGAGAGAAATCAGCTTGAGAAAATCCTCAATGAACATAAACTCTCAGCATCTGGGACAATAGATCCCTCTGATGCTGTGAGGATTGGTAAAGTTTTAGGGGTAAGTGCCATTTTAACAGGCAGCGTAACACAATACAGCGTAGAACAGAAAAGTACTGGCATATTAGGTATTGGATCAACCTCTACGATTGCAACCGTGGTTATTAATGCAAAGCTAATTGATACAACAACTGCTGAAATAATCACTGCAATGGAAGGCAAGGGTGAAGAGAGTAGCTCAAGTGTTAAGATTGGCTCACTTGTAAGAACAGACGTTTCTGTAGAGCAGACTATTTTGCAAGAGGCAACGAAAAAGGCAATCTCTCAAATATTGGCAAAAATAAAAGAGAATGAAGGGAAAATAAAGGTGCAGAGGCTATCAGCAGTCATTGCCCATGCCGACAAACAGAAGGGCTTTTATGTGTTAGATATTGGGGGAAATAGCGGTATCCAGAAAAACATGATTATGCATGTAGTTAAGGTAACAAAGGAGATTAAAAGTCCCACCACTGGTCAGGTTATCAAAAAAATCTCAGAGCATATAGCAGATCTAAAGATCACTGAGGTAGATAGCGACTCTGCTACAGGCATATGTGTAAGTGGACAATGTGATAGTATTTCTGAAATGGATACCGCATTATCGTCAAAGGATTTTTGAAACCCATGCCTATTCTTATCTAGGCCGGTGAGATACACATTGCGAGTAACAAAGGCGGGGATAGGAGATGGAGTAGTAATGAACAATACGGTGGGATAAATTGTGACAGTGTTTAAGATACAAGGGCAGGCATTGTTAAGGTGTCTGCCCTTATTAATTTGACAAAAGCCCTATTCAAGCCCACAATATCCATATCATGCCTAAGAAGTTACCCATAGGGATAAGTAACCTGAGAGAGATCATACAAGACGGCTATGTCTATGTGGACAAGAGCCGCTTTGTCTATGAGCTTGCAAGCACAGGGAAGTATTACTTCCTCAGCCGACCCCGCAGATTTGGCAAGAGCCTCTTTGTAGATACATTAAAAGAGGCCTTTGAGGGTAATAAGGAGTTATTCAAAGGCCTGTGGCTATATGAGCATTGGGATTGGGAAAAGAAATACCCTGTGATACATGTCTCCTTTGCTGAAGGAGTGCTCAAAGGTAGGGAAGAATTAGACAGGCACATTATCAAGATACTGGCACAAAACCAAA
>Ga0308419_1001666_pt1 | contig 14792 bp, 11 predicted proteins | sample HotsprSampleMS50_FD_203674 | JGI IMG/M metagenome (GOLD analysis project Ga0308419, IMG submission 203674) | Hot spring phototrophic mat microbial communities from Mushroom Spring, Yellowstone National Park, Wyoming, United States - 20090730_MS50 ... | reverse complement strand
TAACAGAGCTTTGCGGGATACCGCCGTCCTGTTTCTTAACGAACAGGATGCGATCGCTTCTCTCTTGAACAATACTGTTCAGGAAAGTTCAGCGTAAATGTATCAGTATAGCCAGCAAATTTACAACTGTATCCTCTCGGCTGTAGTTTGAGTTTAGCCAATTCTCTGTTCCAAACTGCAAAACTATTTCATGGGCTTGTTCGATTAATCAAAAACAAAACCGCTGGTACTCAGAATGCAACAGGTCTATACTTTCCCTCCATTGCGCACAGGGAAACTGCTCAGGCGATACAAACGCTTCTTAGCAGACATTGAGTTGGAGGATGGTCAAGTGATTACTGCCCACTGTGCTAACACAGGACCCATGCGGGGAGTCAGTGCCGTGGGGAGTGTGGTGGCGGTATCCCATCAGCCCAGTTCTCAGCGCAAACTAGCCTACGCTTGGGAAATGACTTTGTTAGAGGGAGTGTGGGTGGGGATCAACACTGCTCTGCCCAATCGGGTGATCGGCAGACTGCTAGCCCAAAAATTGCTTCCCGAGTTGGGGGACTACGAGGAGGTAAAAAGTGAGGTGCTGTTTGGAGAGGAAAACAGTCGAGTGGATTTTGTACTGACTAACCAAGGACATACTACCTTTATAGAGGTGAAGAATACCACTTGGGGCAAGGACTGTACAGCAATTTTTCCTGACACAGTAACCAGCAGAGGACAAAAACATTTGCGGGAATTGATGACCGTGGTCGGTGCGTATTCCTCAGCGGTAATTTTGTATTTCATCAGCCGCAAAGATTGCCATCAATTTCGCGCAGGAGCGGAAGTCGATCCAGCCTATGCCTTGCTATTGCGTCAGGCGATCACCAAAGGGGTGCGAGTTTTGCCCTGCAGATTTGCCCTTGATCTGTCGGGAATTTACTATTTAGGGCTTGCCACTTATGTTGATGTCTAGGTTGATGCCCAAATCCAGAAGCGTTAGGGGGGTAAGACTTATAGTCTCTATCTGGTAGTGAGGTTTTGGGATTCAGGGAAAAGAATAGAGATTAGTAATCCAGAGATTGCAGATATTTATCGTTATAATTGTAGGTTGGGGCTTGATGGAAGTAATTCATGGAAATAGACTGTTAGACAAGGTGCGGTGGTACTACTGTTCTATTATTCATTGGAGCTATGATCTGTACCAAAATCCTTCGTGGTTTAGTGTGTAAAGTTTTCCTCCTTAGGAATGTTAAAAATCTCTGTTTCTAAAGCCAAAAGAGTCAAGAGTTTTGGGTAAGAAATGGAGTTCTATTTCTACTGTGAAGGAAAAGTAAAGTGAAACTCGCCAAAAATTAACCTATGATCGGTTCAGGGCTTGAATTTTGAGATTATCACTAAATCAATATAGTTTTACTACCATAGAATCCAGGAGCGATCGCCCGATTGATCAGGGAGTTAGCGCCAATGATAGTCCCACTAGGAACTACCGCCTGCTCTCCTATAACCGTTTGATCCCCCACAAAACAGGGGGCACTGAGCCTAGCTAGAGGGGATACTTCAGCGCTGTTACTCACCCAAACTCCTTCTTTCAACTGATGCGCCCCTTCATTCAGGTCAAACCAAGCGGCGCCAAGTTTGCCCTGTAAGATATCGCACTGTCCCTGTAAATACTTAGCGGGTGTGCCTAGGTCTAGCCAGTAGCCCTGCCACACAAAGCCATACATCTTGTATCCCCGCTCTAGGCTGTGGGGAAAAACCACTCGCTCGAAACTCAGAGGCTGGTAAGGGGTGTAGTGTTGAAAAATCTGCGGCTCCAAGACATAGGTTCCCGCATTGACTGTGTTAATGCCTCTGCGCAAAAACCATTCAGCCTGCATGGGATCGGGCTTTTCGTGAAAACAGACTATGCGATCGCCTGCCAGTTCCACTAAGCCAAAGGGTCTGATGTCCGAGACTTGGGTCAGGGCAAGGGTAGCATCCGCTTGATGTCGGCGATGGAATTGGATCAACTGCTGTAGGTCTAAATCCGTGAGAATGTCGGCATTGAAGACAATCAGAGTTTCCCCCCTAAGCTGGTTTTTAGCTAGGAGAATTGCCCCTGCCGTATCTAGGGGTTCACTTTCCAAGATATAGTCAATGCGTGCTGAGAACTGGGAGCCATCCCCAAAGTAATCCATCACCTGTTGGGCGCAATAGTGCACATTGATCAGAATGTCAGTGATTCCCGCCTGGGTGCATCGCCACACCAACCATTCCAAGTAGGGGCGCTGGAGCAGAGACAACATCGGTTTGGGACAGTCAAGGGTAAGAGGACGCAGTCTTGTGCCTTTCCCACCAGCAATGATTATGGCTTGCATGGGCGAGCATTAAGGTATATATTCGCAAAAGGTAGTTTAGAGTTGTTCATTCTTCCCATCTCTGTTTCTATCTTAAGGCGGAGTAAGACTAGTGCCCAGTACCCCCGTCGAGGTGGTGACACCTCCAGAGCACCCATTAGCCCATTGCCCCAGGGCTAAACCTGTGTCCCTAGGGAAAATTTGCTTGGTGATCGCCGTAGCCACTGCCACAGGAATAGGGGTACTGCTGGGGCGCTACGCCCCCCTTACTGCCTTTGACTGGTGGGGCTTACTGCGGGGTAGGAACCTGAAGGAAGTACTCCTAGAGGGTTTGGCAACCCGTCTAGAGCGCCCCTATCAGGTTTTAGTGATGGGTATTGACCGCGTGCCTCAGGTTCCCCCAGATAGCCCTGCCTCCTTTGACGGGCGCAGTGATACCTTGATGCTCATCCGCTTTGATCCCATCGCCAAGCGCCTCAACCTACTGTCTATCCCCCGCGATACCAGTGTGTACATTGAAGGTTATGGCAGACAGAAGATCAACGCAGCCAATGTGTTTGGCGGGGTAGCTATGGCAAAAGCAGTAGTCTCCCAAACCCTAAACCATGTGCAGGTAGATCGGGTGGTGCGTCTGGATACTGATAGTCTCGTGGACTTGGTGGATGCCTTGGGCGGTGTGGAAATCCAAGTGCCAGAGAGAATGTTCTACCGCGATCGCACCCAAAACCTTGAAATAGACCTATATCCAGGGCTACAAGTGCTTAATGGCAAGCAGGCAGAGGGGTTTGTGCGCTACCGCGATCCCCTTGATGCTGACCTAGGCAGAATCAAACGCCAGCAGATCATGCTCAAGGCACTGCAAGCCAAACTTGCCGATCCTCTAGTCCTCACTCGCCTGCCCGAGCTGATTGGGGTGGTACAAAAGCACCTTCACACCGATCTCAGCTTTGACGAAATGCTGGCAATCGCCAGTTTTGCCCTCAGCCTCAAACCCCATCAGATAACCGTTACCACCCTACCTGGTCGCCCCAGCGCTGATGGGGAGTTTGACACCAGCTATTGGCTAGTTAGCCCAGAAGAAATTGCAGAAACTATAGCAGGCAAATTTCAAACTGTTCCTGAGAATCCCTAGAGAACTTAGGGTTAAGGTTCTTAACATTCAGTTTTTTCAGGACTTGCCCTGTAAAATGTCTATTCAGCTACTCTTCTCACTACCTCTCTAGCTTATGACTAACTCTGACCTGATGACGCTGGCGAGCTGGCTGGCGGGTGACTTTAGCAACTGGGAACAGGCGATCGCCAATCCTCCCTTTTTCGCCCATGTGCGGGTCTGTATACGCCCTCTCCCCCAACCTCTCTCCCCAGCAGGGGTATGGCTATATGTGGAACAAGCCTATGACTATGAAATTCACCACCCCTACCGTACAGCCGTATTGCACTTGGTAGAGAAAGAGGAGAACTTGGTTATCCAAAACTACAGACTGTTAGACCCTGCCTCCTACTACGGCTCTGCCCGCCAACCCCAGCGCCTGCAAAGCCTCACCGTGGATCAGCTAGAGAAACTGGGTGGGTGTGATATGCTGGTACAAAAGACAGCTCGCCAGACATTCGTAGGTCAGGTAGAACCAGGCAAACAGTGCAGAGTGGTGCGCAAAGGCAGGGAGACCTATCTCCACAGTGAATTTGAAGTCGGTGCTGACTTCTTCCACAGCTGGGATCGGGGGTTTGATGTGGAGACGGACAAGCAAGTTTGGGGAGCGATCGCAGGAGCTTTTGAGTTTGTCAAAAAAGCCTGCTTTGCCCACGAACTGCCCCAGCCCATACCCAGTGAATCACTAGTGAGGTAAACCATTGAGAATCCTAGTAGTTGGCGCAGGGGGCAGAGAGCACGCCCTAGCTTGGAGGTTAGCTCAGTCGGCTGAAGTAACCCAAATCTATTGCATTCCTGGCAATGGGGGTACAGCCACCATGCCCAAGTGCCGCAATGTCTCTCTGACCCTCAATGATTTCGAAGGCATGCTCCGCTTTGCCCAAGTTCAAGGGGTAGGTTTAACAGTAGTAGGCCCCGAACTGCCCCTCGCCGAAGGGATTGCCGATCTCTTCTGGGAAGCCCGCATCCCAATTTTCGGTCCCACTCAACAGGGAGCCATGATCGAGTCCAGCAAGGCATGGGCAAAGGAACTAATGCAAGCCGCAGGCATCCCCACCCCTCAGTTTGCTGTCTTTCGCGACTGCCCCAGTGCCCTAGCCTACCTCAAGGAATGCTCCCTCCCCATTGTCATCAAAGCTGACGGCTTAGCAGGGGGCAAAGGAGTAACCATAGCAGAAACCCTAGAAGAGGCGATCGCCACCGCGGAAGCTCTATTTAGCGGGCAACTGGGCAGGGCAGGGGAAACCATAGTGATTGAAGAATTTCTTAGAGGTGAGGAACTGTCAGTACTAGCAGTTACCGACGGCAAAACCATCCGCCCCCTCCTGCCAGCGCGGGATCGCAAACGCCTTGGTGAAGGGGACACAGGAGCCAACACAGGAGGCATGGGAGCCTTTGCCCCTTCCCCCATTGCCAGCCCCGACCTCATGACAAAAGTCCAAAACCAAATCCTAGAACCTGCCCTGAGCGCTCTCACTGCTAGGGGCATCACCTACAAAGGCTGTCTCTACGCAGGGCTAATGATTGATCCCCAAGGCAATCCCAAGGTGTTGGAATTTAACTGTCGGTTTGGCGACCCCGAAACTCAAGCCCTCATGCCATTGCTGGAGACCCCCCTAGAGCGCATACTCCTTGCCTGTGTCCAAGGCACCCTAGAGGAACTCCCCCCCATCCAGTGGAGCAACCAAGCGGCAGTGTGCGTAGTGCTTGCCGCCGCTGGCTATCCTCACAAGCCAGAGACAGGACAGTTGATCTCAGGCATTGGCAAAGCAGAATCCACTGGAGTTACAGTCTTTCACTCGGGAACACGCCTAAAAAATAACCAACTGACCGTCAGTGGGGGCAGGGTACTCTCCGTTACCGCTGTGGGACAGGATTTAACCGAAGCCAGAGCAAAAGCCTATCAGGGCTTGAGCTACATTTACTTTGACGGTATGCAATACCGCAGGGATATAGTATAATAGACAGCATAAGGGACCGCCACGGTTTCGACGCATTAGTGGAAGCCGACTACGATGCAGGTCGAGAGGGAGCCAACTCTCGTAAATCCATGGCTCAAAAAGTAAATGCGAACAACATCGTACCCTTTGCTCGTAAAGCGGCTGTCGTTGCCGCCTAAGAACCCATAGAAGTAGGTTCCGAGGTCTAGTTGAGGACTCCGTTAAATCAGCTAGGCATTAACCCAACGGATGCGGCTAAACACCTGCTCTGGTAGGTGCTAGCCTAAGACCCACACCAGAGAGCCTCTCTATTCAGGTTAAAGAATAGACCCTGCCATGAGGGACATCATGGCTAAGCCTGTGAACGAGTGGGAAGCTCAGCGCTGGTGCGGACGGCAGTTCGACTCTGCCCGGTTCCATTACTTTTGAGAACAGGCTAGGCATTGCTAAATCGCAATCAATCAGTGCCATAGATTTTTCCGTGGTGCGGTAGGGTGCAGTTCTCCATTAAGATCAGGACTTACTGGCACGAGGCACAGACCCATGACTATTCCTGCATTTTGTGAAGGCATTCAATACTTTGGTGAAAAGTGGCAAGATTTTGACCTCTACGCCCAAAAACCCCTAGAGCAGGTGATCCCCACTGACAAGGCGACAATCTATCAGAGCCTGCTAGTAGCTGATGCCCTGCGCTATCTAACCCTGCAAATAACTGCTAGCAAGGCTTCGGGACACCCTGGGGGATTTGCCAGTTCAGCGGAAGCGATCGCCGCCTTTTTCCTACTTGGCTACAAAAATATGCCTACCGAAGTGGGACACCATGCCCCTGGGTACTACAGCTTAATGTTTCTCGATGGCTCCCTAGAAAAAATGGGAATCACCACCGTCAAGCAACTGGGGGAGCGGTTTCGGGAAAGACACGGTCTGCTGGGGCACTTGTCAGGATACATCCCAGGTATTCTCGCCCCTGCGGGTCCTCTAGGACAGGGAGAGCACTTTGCCCTAGCAGGGGCATTTTTGCATCCCCATATCCTATTTCCCTATACCCTGGGGGATGGGGGCATGGGGGAACCCTATCCCATGAGCGCCATGCAACATTTCCATACCGCCTTTCCAGAGATAACTAACTTCCTACCCATTCTGGTATGGAATGGCTTTTCCCAAGAACACCACAGTATGGTATCTGCCAAATCCAATCAGGAAATGATTGACTACTGGCAGGGCAATGGCTTTGAGGCAGTGTTTCTAGTGGATGCCAAAGCCTTTGACGACCGAGACCAACCAGGGGACTATGTGGATAGCACCAAATTTTCCCTGCACCAGCGCATGGCATTTATGGAACAGGTGCTAGTATCGGCGGAGCAGGCGGCCCAGAGTGCCCTATCAGGCAAGCTGACCGTGTTTATTATCAAACAGCTGAAAGGAGCAGGAGTACATGCTCAAGGAGCCAAATCCCACAATCTCTATGCCCACCACACTCTAGACAATCCCGACATTGTCAAAGCTCTGCAAGAGCGCGCTCTTCCCCCCGAAGCTTGGGCACTGGTGCGCACTAACCTGCAAAAAGCGGGTGGGGGCAGTGCTTCAACGGTGGCGGTAACGGAATCCATTTTGCCCCTGCCAGCCATTGGCGATTTACCCCTAGAGGAATTGCCCCTAGGGGAACAGAAGGTGGCAACTACCGCCATGGGCAGACTGGTCTGTGCGGTGGGAAAAGCAGACCCCAAATACCTAGTAACCAATGCCGATGGCAACGAAGCCTCTGGTATTGCCAATGTCAACCAAGCATTGAAAATTATTCACCCCACTGCTGATGCACTCTACAATCAAGCCCCCAAGGGACAGGTCTATGAACCGTTGAGCGAAGATGCCTGTGCTGGACTAGCGGCAGGACTAGCTCTCTTGGGTGGGCGATCGCTCTGGTGCAGTTATGAATCCTTTGCCATCAATGGACTGCCCATTTGGCAGACCGTAACCCAAGCCATGGCAGAACTGCGGCGCCCCACCCCTGCCACAGTTTGCCTGTTTACCGCTGGAGCTTTGGAGCAGGGAAGAAACGGCTGGACCCATCAGCGCCCCGAAATTGAAGCCTATTTAGCTTCCATGATGCGCAACGGCAATGTGTTTGTGCTGTTTCCTCCCGATGCCAATAGTATCCAAGTGTGCTATGAATGGGCACTGAGTGCACAGAACAAAGGAATAGTCATCATTGCCAGCAAATCTGCCTTACCCATTCGCACTACCCTTGCACAGACAAGGGAAGGTCTCAGCAAAGGAGCGATCTTGCTCCAAGAGATTGCAGGGGATAGAACAGTTGTTTTCCCCGTGGTGGGGGATATGGTGCTAATTCCCGTCTACAAAGCCGCTGAGCAGTTGGCGATCGCAGGTATTGGTTCCAAAATTATATCCGTGATCAACCCCCGCAGATTGTACCGTCCCAGTGACACCGCATGGGAAACTTGCGCTGAACCCGATGGCGGTTTTCTTTCTGATAGTGAGTTCCACGCTCTATTTACAGGAGATGCGCTTTTGGGAATTACTGGGGGAGCCTCTGCTATGTTGGAAGGAATTCTCTTGCGCAGTCAGTTGAAGCGGGATGTCATCGCATGGAAAAGGGGTGAGACCACTGCTTCCCCCAGTGAACTGATGGAATTCAATGGTATCACCCCTGAGGTTATTGTACAGAGAGCTAAGGAGCTACTCCTCTAGCGGTTAGGAAACCACATTCACTTTGACTACTTTGGTCTTCTCACCTTCCGCCTTAGGCAGGGTAATGGTGAGGATACCATCTTTGTAGTCAGCGGTTACATGGTCATTTTGAATGCGAGCGGGCAGTTGGAATACCCTTTGGAATCTGCCATAACGGAACTCAGTGCGCTTCACACCCTTGTCTTCGCTGGTGGATTCGCTCTTGCGTTCGCCACTTACGGAAACCGCATCCGCACTCACTTGAATATCTAAATCCTTGGCATCAATACCTGGGACTTCCAGTTTTAAGTGGATAGCATCAGCGGTTTCATGGAGTTCTGCGGCAGGCATGAACGCTCCATTTGACAAGGAAGTCACGTCAGCGGTTAAGCTGTCAAACAGGCGGTTCATTTCTCTTTGCAGAGCATCGATTTCACGGAAGGGTTGCCAGCGGATTAGTGCCATACTGTATCACACTCCTTTGCTTAGTTTTTGAGAAAACATTTAGTTTTCTTGTCTATTAAGCTACCACTGGCAAGTTTTTAGTAGGTATGGTAAAGCCTACCTGCTATTTGCAGTTTACCGAACTTCTGTAAACTGGGATACAGTTTTTCTACAGGAATTGCCAAGCTAGGGGCAAGGGAAACTTATTCTGAATTTTTCTAGATTTTATTAAGTTTTCCAAACAATTGCTAAACTACTTCTGCACTAGCAATGTGGTAGGAGCACTGAATGAATAAGAAATTGCGGTTTTGGCGGTTTTAATTTCCATTGGAACTATGATTTTCTATTAGGGGCTGTGCTGAATTAGGGTCTGAATTACTGGGCAAGCTGACCAAGGTTTGAGGTGCAAAGGACTGCCAAGGGAACTCACTGTCGCCATGAAGAATTAAATCTTTGATAATTTGGGCAGAGATGGGAGCCATCAAAATTCCATTGCGATAGTGTCCTACAGCGGCAAGGATTTTCTGGTCTGGGGTGAGAAAGCCGAGAACGGGAGCTTTTTGGTACTTCGGTCTGGGGCGATCGCCTGTCCAAGAGTTAATCACCTTAGAGTATTGGAAAAGGGGTTGAAATTTCTGGGCAGTTCCCAGTAACCAGTCCACATCTCGCTGGGGTTGACAGTCCTCTGGGGTGAAATGTACTGTTGCCCCTAGCCAGTATCGCTGATTACCCAGAGGAACAACGTTTATATCTTCGCCAGTGCTAGTTATGGCATGGACTACGGGGAAACTCTGCCCTTCTGAGCAGTAACCACGGTTCTCATTTGGGAATAAATCCGTTGCAGAGAGTTCTAGGGTGATGGCTAAACCCCTAACTGCCTGCAAGATATTTTGCCCAATTAACTGATCTGTTCCCAGACCTGCGGTAACTACTATGCGGTCAAAGTCTGAGAGTGCGCTTTGCAAGTCAGTGATGGGAGTGTGAAAGTAAAATTTTCCCCCCAACTGAACGGTGGCAGACACTAGGGCAGAAATTAACTTCGATGGATGCACCCAACGATCGCTAGGACTGTACATAGCCCCCGCACAATGCCAGCCCGCCAGCGTAGGCTTCCATTCTAGGGTGTAACCCTGAGCTTGGCGCAGAGCGATGAGCTTGGCGCATTTTTCCTGAGCAGTGTCGCTCTCGTAAAGACACAATACCCCTGCTCTGTTGTAAGGGACATCAGCCTGAAACTCGCTGTGCAGTTCTTTGAGCAGACCATCAAACATTTGCAGACTAGCAAGGCGCAATTGGGCGATCGCCCCTTCTCCCTTGCTACTGCACACTGCCATCAGCATTCCCAAGGCGGCTCCTGACGCCCCTTGGGCATAGGTGGGCTGGGATTCACACACCGTAACCTGTAGCCCCGCCCTACTCAAGGTGTAGGCGGTCGTAGCCCCCACTGCACCACAGCCGATGACTAGAACTTTCATTGATTGGTATTGACTAGTTCCAACTTAGTGCCATTGTTAGGGGAAACAGGGGGACTGATGCCCTGCAGTTGCAACGCCGCTTGGATCAAACCACGAAACAGGGGGTGGGGTTTGCTGGGGCGGGATTGGAACTCGGGGTGGAACTGGGTAGCAATGAAATAGGGATGCAAATCCTTGGGTAGCTCAATAATTTCTACCAATCTGCCATCTAGGGAAGTGCCACTGATGACATAGCCACTCTCTTGGAAAGCACTGCGATAGACATTGTTGAATTCGTAGCGGTGGCGATGGCGTTCGTAAATCACACTGTCTTGGTAGAGACTGCTAGCTAGGGTGTGGGGCATGATTTTGCAAGGGTACAGCCCCAGACGCATGGTGCCCCCCAGATCGACCACATCCTGTTGCTCTGGTAGAAGGTGAATTACGGGGTGGGGCGTGGTAGGGTCAAATTCAGCGCTATTTGCCTCGGGGTAGTGCATGATATGGCGTGCCCAGTCGATCACAGCGCACTGCATTCCCAAACACAGCCCCAAAAAAGGAATCTTTTGCTCACGGGCGTACTTGATGGCGGCAACTTTGCCGTCCACGCCCCGAATGCCAAACCCCCCTGGGACAATAATCCCTTGTACTCCCTCTAGGAACTTGCTCGTGCCAAAGGTTTCTATGTCTTCGGAATTAACCCAGCGAATCTGTACAGCCGTACTCTGTGCCGCCCCGCCGTGCTTCAGCGCCTCAATAACCGACAGGTAGGCATCGGTGAGCCTGACATACTTGCCGACGATCGCTATTTCTATGGTGTGTTCTGTGCGGTAGAGCCGTTCCACCACCCCCTGCCAACTGCGCAGATCGGGCTGTCTCTGCTCCATATGCAACAGTTGCAGTACCTGCTCTGCCAAGCCTTCCCGTTCCAAAGTGAGCGGCACTTCATAGATAGTTTTGGCATCCAGACCCGTAATTACCGCTGAAGGGGAGACATTGCAGAATTCGGCAATTTTTTCTTTGATGTTTTCGGGCAGGGGGCGATCGCTCCGACACACTAGAATATCGGGCTGAATGCCAATGGACTGCAGTTGTTTTACCGAGTGCTGGGTGGGTTTGGTTTTCATTTCCCCCGCTGACGGAATCCACGGCACCAGAGTGACATGCATATACACCACATTACTGCGCCCTGCATCCTTGCGAAACTGGCGGATTGCTTCCATAAAGGGCAGGGACTCAATGTCCCCCACTGTGCCCCCCACTTCGGCAATCACCACATCGGGATTGGTATTGTGCGCCACTCGGTAGATGCGTTCCTTGATTTCATTGGTGATGTGCGGGATCACCTGAACAGTGCCCCCTTTGTAGTCGCCCCTGCGTTCCTTGTTAATGACAGCTTGATATATTGCCCCAGTGGTCACATTGTTGAGTTTGGACATGGAGGTATCGGTGAAGCGTTCATAATGTCCCAAGTCCAAATCGGTCTCAGCCCCATCCTCAGTGACAAATACTTCCCCGTGCTGGAAGGGACTCATCGTACCAGGGTCGACATTGATGTAGGGATCGAGTTTGAGAATGGATACGGAATAGTCTCGGGACTTAAGCAGTCGCCCTAAACTAGCGGCGACAATACCCTTGCCAATGCTGGAAACCACGCCTCCTGTAACGAAGACAAATTTTGTCATGGTTTTCCCTGCGCACAATCCATAGTTTTCGGATTATACTGCAAAGCATTTCGGGTTAGAGCTTGCATAATGTAAATAATCCACTTAAATTAACCTAGCTTTATGCCCCAGTTTAGCGATCGCCACATTGGCAGTTCAGCCCAAGACATCCAACAGATGCTCGCCACCCTTGGGCTGGACTCTCTCGATGACTTGATCGAAAAGACCATTCCCACCCACATCTTGGCAGAGGACAAAATCCGTCTTGCGCCTCCTCTGTCTGAGTGGGAAGCACTGCACCGTCTCCAGCAGATTGCCAGCAAAAACCAAGTGTGGCGTTCCTACATAGGCATGGGCTATGCCAATACCATCACTCCCCCCGTAATCCAGCGCAATATCTTGGAAAATCCCAACTGGTACACCCCCTATACTCCCTATCAGGCGGAAATTGCCCAAGGCAGGTTGGAGGCACTGCTCAACTTCCAGACCATGGTGGTTGATCTTACGGGCATGGAAATTGCCAATGCTTCCCTGCTAGACGAAGGCACGGCGGCAGCGGAAGCTATGACCATGCTCTATGGACTGCATGAAGCCAAAGGGGATCGCTTTTGGGTATCGGATCAGTGCCACCCTCAGACTATCGCTGTGGTCAAAACCAGAGCCTTGCCCTTGGGAATCAAGGTAGAAGTGGGGGATGTGCATCAGATGGCGCTCGACCCGTCGTATTTTGGTCTCTTGCTATCCTACCCCACCACCACAGGCAAGATAGAGGATTATCGAGAGCTAATTCAACAAGCCCATGCCCAAGGCACAAGAGTAATTGTTGCCACTGACCTGCTGGCACTGACCCTACTGCAACCCCCCGGGGAATTTGGCGCAGATGTGGTGGTAGGCAATAGTCAGAGATTTGGCGTACCGTTGGGTTTTGGTGGACCCCATGCCGCCTTCTTTGCCACCAGAGAAGCCTACAAAAGACAAGTACCAGGGCGCATTGTGGGGGTCTCCCGTGACAGGCATGGCAGACCTGCTTTCAGGCTAGCCCTGCAGACAAGGGAACAGCACATCAGACGGGAAAAAGCCACCAGCAATATCTGCACTGCTCAGGTGTTGTTGGCAGTGATGGCGGCGATGTATGCGGTCTATCACGGGGCAGAAGGACTGTGGCAGATCGCTGAGAGAATTCACAGACAGACCATTTCCCTTGCCCGAGGTATTGAAAATTTGGGTTTTACCCTAGCTCACAGCGTCTTTTTTGACACCCTCAAAGTCTATCTGGGGGATATTGCTCTTTCGGAAATTCAACGGCGATGTAGCAAGTATCGCATCAACCTGCGTCCCTATCCTGCGGAGAATGCGGTGGGGATTACTCTAGATGAGACCGTCAGCGATCGCGACTTGCAACATCTGCTGATGATCTTTGCAGGGGAAGGGGAAACCCTGCCTCTTCGAGAAGCAGACTTACCTAGCCCTATCCCCCCAGCGCTACGGCGTAGCTCTCCCTATCTCACCCATCCTACCTTTCAGCGCTACCACACGGAAACAGAACTCCTGCGCTACATTCAGCAATTGCAGAGCAAGGACATTTCCCTGACCCACAGTATGATCCCGCTGGGTTCGTGCACTATGAAACTCAATGCCACCGCTGAGATGCTTCCTATTTCCTGGGCAGAGTTCAATCAAATCCATCCCTTTGCCCCTGCGGAACAGACGCTAGGCTATGAAATTCTCATCGGAGAACTGGGGGATTGGCTGATGGAAATTACTGGCTTTGCAGGCATCTCCTTCCAACCCAATGCGGGTTCCCAAGGGGAATACGCAGGGCTGTTGGCAATTCAGGCTTACCACCGCTCCCAAGGAGAAGGAGGGCGCAAGGTGTGTTTAATTCCCCAGTCGGCGCACGGTACTAATCCTGCCAGTGCGGTGATGGCAGGTATGCAAGTGATTCCAGTGCAGTGCGATCGCAATGGGAATGTGGACATAGCCGATCTCAAAGCCAAGGCAGAACGCCATCAGCAGGAATTGTCGGCGCTGATGATCACCTATCCTTCCACTCACGGGGTATTTGAAGAAGGAATTACGGAAATCTGCGACATCATGCACTACTACGGCGGGCAGGTGTATATGGATGGAGCCAATCTCAACGCCATGGTGGGACTGTGTCGCCCAGCAGACTTAGGAATTGATGTGTGCCATCTGAACTTGCACAAAACCTTTTGCATTCCCCATGGCGGCGGTGGGCCTGGGGTTGGTCCCATCCTAGTCAAGTCCCATCTGATTCCGTTTCTCCCCAGTACGAAATTGGACGGTGGCATTAGGGTCTCTGCCGCTCCTTGGGGCAGTGCTAGCATTCTGCCGATTTCATGGATGTATATTGCTATGATGGGTTCAGCAGGCTTAACCCAAGCCACTAAGGTAGCGATTTTGCACGCCAACTACATTGCCCGCCGCCTTGCGCCCTACTATCCCATCCTCTACACCAACAAACAAGGTTTCGTTGCCCACGAGTGCATTATTGATCTCAGACCGTGCAAAACTGAAGCGGGGGTAGAAGTGGATGACATTGCCAAACGGCTCATTGATTACGGTTTCCATGCCCCCACTGTCTCTTGGCCTGTGGCAGGAACCATGATGATAGAACCCACAGAGAGTGAATCTAAAGAAGAACTAGATCGATTCTGTTCAGCAATGATTAGCATTAAGGAAGAGATTGAAGCGATCGCCGCAGGAATACTAGACCGCCAAAGCAACCCTCTGAAAAACGCCCCCCACACAGCCTATGACCTGATCTGTGAGTCTTGGCAGTATCCCTACTCCCGCCAATTGGGAGCCTACCCCGCCGAGTGGCTCAAACAACACAAGTATTGGGCGCCTGTAAGCCGCATTGACAATGCCTACGGCGATCGCCACCTGTTTTGCACCTGTCCGCCTGTAGCTACGGACGACTGTGTTGTAGGGCATTAGTCCTATCCCATCGCTTCTGGCAGGGCATCTGCGGCAGGGTACAGCGCCTTGACCTCAAGAGCTTCCTCTAATCCAAGGAACACTGAACTATACTGAACAAATTGTGCACTGTATTCAGTATGAGACATGTATCATTTCGTCTTTAGTCCGAAAAAACAGTGATATAATAAGTTCAGTCTCTT
>Ga0308419_1001662_pt1 | contig 14807 bp, 10 predicted proteins | sample HotsprSampleMS50_FD_203674 | JGI IMG/M metagenome (GOLD analysis project Ga0308419, IMG submission 203674) | Hot spring phototrophic mat microbial communities from Mushroom Spring, Yellowstone National Park, Wyoming, United States - 20090730_MS50 ... | reverse complement strand
TGCGTGGTCCTGCTAACCCATCAAGTAATGATGAATACGGAATGTTGATTGAGGGTTTCAACGATTCGCCTAGACTTTTGATGAATTATAATCCTGAATACTATATCAGTTTGTGTGAAAACTATGGACTTAAAAAAGCAAAAGATTTATTTGCTTACAAATTAGTTGCTGATAAAGTCTTTAGATCAGATAAAGTTAGACGAGTTGCTGAACTTGCAGCCAAAAGAACAGGAATTAAAATTACTTCACTTAATCTAAAAGATTTCAGAAATGAATTATCTAAAGTAAAATATGTTTATAATAAAGCTTGGGCTCCGAACTGGGGTTTTGTTCCTATGACCGACGAAGAAATAGATTATACAGCTAAAGACCTTAAACCTTTAGTAGAACCTTCATTAGTTCTTTTTGGTGAAGTAAATAATCAACTTGTTGGATTTGCTTTGACAATGTTAGATTATAATCAAATTTTTAAAGAGATGAACGGTAGGCTCTTTCCGTTTAATTTTATAAAACTTTTCACCCATAAGAAAAAAATAAATTGGGTTAGAATTTTAACTCTCGGAATTATACCCGAGTATCAGAAAAAGGGGTTGGATGCAGTTTTTTATTGGGAAATTCTTAACAGAGCTCACCGATTAGGAATAAATTTAGGAGAAGCAAGCTGGATACTAGAAGATAATGATATGATGATTAGAGGAGCAGAAGCATTGAACGCAGCAATTTATAAGAAATACAGAATTTGGGAACTTAAGTTTTAATTTAACTCACTTTAATAATTCGTTATATTTTGAAATATGCGCAGGATCTATTCTTTTTAATTTATCAACTATTGATTTATCAGGATAATCTTTTAATAAATCTGATATCTCACCATATTTTGCATCAAAAAAAGTTCTAATTAAAACATTATTAATATCGACTTTTGTTCGTAAATCAAAAAGAACATTGATTAAATTAACGATATGCTTTTGTGCCTGATTTTTATCAACCTGAAAATAATCCAGTCCATAATGGTATTCATAAAAAGCTTCTCTAAATGGTCTAAATTTTTCGTTTAGTAAATCATCAATTAATCTAGTTCGATTATAAGCTTCACTTGTTCGTTCCCATCCTTTTCTGAAATTACTAGTCATTCCTAAATTTGCTATACTGAAAGCTTTTTGATAATTGAGATTACCACCAAATTCACTCCAAGAATCCCAATCCCATCCAATAATTAGATTAGCATAAAAATCAAGAAAACTTGTAATTGGATCATAAACTGCCTGATTTGAGTATAGAGGTTGCCCCCTTTCATACTTGAAACTCCAATTTGCATCATTTATTGTTAGCATTGGAGATTTTTTTTCACTTTTATAAACGGGTCTAGTACTGACAATAACCACTTGAGCTGAATAATCAATATCACTTGAGGCGCCTGTGAAAAAAATATTAAAACTACACTCAATTTTTTCTCCTTCCCAAGGTTCATCTGTAAATTGAGTGTTATTGAGATAGTTTTCAATGATTTGTGCAAAATCAGCTAAAAGTTCACGATTTCTGATCTGTAAACCTTCATAATTTACTGTTACATTACAATTTAATTCCTGACCATTGATTTTATTTAAAAAAATTATAAGTAATAATAAAATAAGTTTTTTCATTTTTTACCAAAACTTTATTTTGTGATATAAAAATATATTTACTTAAGTAATTTAATTATTCTACTATGAAATTTATAATCATATTTTTACTAATAGCAAATCAAATAATTTTCTCTCAATTAAATCCTGGTGCAAAACAAATTTCCCTCGCAAATTCGGATGTAGCACTAAGTAATGATGTATTTGCAATATTTAACAATCCTGCTGGATTGGCACAAATAAATTGGAGAGAGATTGGAATTTATTACTCCCCTGCTCCATTTGGATTATCAGAATTAGCTAATGGTTATGTTGCTTATCACGAGCCAACATCATTGGGCTCATTTACAATAGGTGCTATGTCTTATGGATTCGAATTGTATCGAGAATCAAAATTAGCACTATCATATTCTAATATTTATCTCAAAAGATTTTTTTATGGTTTAACATTTAATTTCCATTCTTTGAATATCAAAAATTACGGTAATGACTATTCATTCTATTTAAATGTTGGAGCATTGATATATATACATAATAATTTTCGATTTGGATTTTTTGTTAACAATATCAACCGTGCTACATTTTCCGATGAGAAGAGTCAAATACCAACTTCTTTTGATTTTGGATTTAGTTATGATATACTTCCAGAATTAGCAGCTAATATATCAGTTCAAAAAGATTATAATTTCAAGCCTACTTTTAATTTTGGAATAGATTATGATTTGGTAGATAATCTTTCCATTAGAAGTGGTTTTTCCAACAATCCCTCAAAATACACTGCAGGTATTGGGATAAATTATTCTTCTTTTAGCCTTGATTATGCAATTTTTTCTCATAGTGATTTAGGATTAACTCATCAGGTTGGACTTATAATTTCATTTAATGTTGAAACAAACAGAAAGAAATTAATTCAGCAATTTTTGAACCTACCTAATTGAAAATGTTATACTTAATATTTCTTTTAATAATAACTTTCTCAACAACTAATTTTACTCAAATTAATGATACTCTCTTAATTGAACAAGAAGAGAAAATTGATGATATATTTGATGACTTAATGATAGAAGATTCTGAAACAGACATTTATAATTTAATCGAACAATTTTTGCTAAATCCTGTAGACATAAATTCAGCTGAACTACAAGAATTAAAATCTATACCATTTATTGATTATACATCCGCTAAATTGATTTTGGAGCATAGAAAAAAATTTGGAAAATTTATTAGTAAGAACGAATTGTTTTCAGTTCAAGGTTTAGATATTGAGCTTGTTGAAAAAATACTTCCATTTTTGACCGTGGAGGAAAACACTGCTAAAATCAATGGTGATATAAAAATTGATAAAGAAGAAAATTGGTTAAAAGAATTTTTTAATTTTAATATTCAAATAAGAAACAGATTAAATTACGATTTGCAAAAACGTGAAGGTTTCAAAAATGGAAAATATTTAGGCTCACCTCTTAAATCTTTTAACAGGATAATATTAAAGCAATCAAAAAAATTTCAAATCGGTGTTATAACTGATAAAGATGCTGGTGAAAATAGTTTTACCGATTTTTTATCATATCATATATCAATACAAAATTATGGTTTTATTAAAAATTTAATTTTGGGTGATTATAATCTTGAAATCGGTCAGGGATTAATTTTATGGAGTTCTTATGCATTCTCTAAAGGCACAGATGCAATAATTCCTATTAAAAGAAAATCTAAAAATATCAGACCTTATACAAGTGCTACTGAATACGGATTTTTTAGAGGTGCTGCAATTTCTATTAAATTAAGTGATTTGACTCTATCTTCATTTTATTCTTCAAAAGGATTTGATGCCAGCATTGATTCACTATCTCAGGAAATAAAATCTATTTATAAAACTGGATTACATTTAACCAAAAGAGATTTATTAAATAAAAATTCAGCAAAGGAAATTGTAGTAGGTTCAAGACTTGAATATGAGCCTTATCAAAACAATAAATTTGGAGTAACGATTTATAATTCAAATCTTTCTCATCCATTGCAAAAAAATAATTATTATGATATTTATGGGAATAAATTTCTTTTTTATTCATTCGACTTTGATAATCGTTTTGGCTTAATTAATATTTTTGGAGAAATTGCTAATGATAGTAAAGAGACTGCATTTTATAGCGGTTTAATCATTTCACCTACTTCTAAAATTCATTTTGCTACTTCTGTAAGGTATTACCCTGCAAACTTTAATAACTTACACTCTTATGCTTTCGGTGAGCAATCAGGAAAAACAAAGAATGAAATAGGTATTTATTCTGGAATTAAATATAACTCAAATTTAGGATTATTCAGTATTTATTTTGATAAATTCAAATTTCCACATTCAACATTTGAGAATCCTGTCCCATCAATTGGTGATGAACTTTATGTAAGTTATAGAAAAAAATTAATGAAGGAACTTGAAATACATTTGAGATTTAAAAACGAAAATAAAGAAGTAACTGAGCGTATTAATAATCAAAAAATTATTAGTGAAAGAATTAGAAATTCATATAGAGCTGAATTTGATTATATACTTAGCAAGAACTTAAAACTTCGAACAAGGTTAGAAATGAATACATACACTATTAAGAAAATAAATTTATTTGAAAAAGGATTTTTAGCATATGAGGATATTAAATACACTCCTTCTAAAAACTTATCTTTATATGGAAGAATAATATTTTTTGAAACTCAATCGTTTAATAGTACTGTTTACGAGTTTGAAAATGACCTTACTGGAGTATTTTCTAATGTTGCTTTATATGGTGAAGGAATAAGATACTACTTCTTAGTCAAATATAAACTCCACAAAAATTTTATTATATCATTCAAGTATGCAGAAACTTATAAGCCTAATGAGAAGTTTTTGAGTTCAGGGAACAATAAAATAGAAGGAAATATAGACAATAGGATAGGTTTACAATTAGATGTTAAGTTATAATTAAATGAAATCATATCATTCGTATCTCAAAGCTTCAATTGGGTCTAAATTAGCGGCTTTATAAGCAGGATATGTCCCAAAGGCAACGCCAACAATAATACATAAAAGGATTCCAATTACTACCCAATCAAATGGAATTGCTGTTTGTGCGTTTAAATAACTACCTGCAATGTTTCCTATTCCTACGCCTAAAATTATACCAACAATACCACCAATTAGACATAAAATTACAGCTTCAAATAAAAATTGTAAGAGTATCCAATTTTTTCTCGCCCCTAAAGATTTTCGTATTCCAATCTCTCTTGTTCTTTCTGTTACTGATACTAACATAATGTTCATTATTCCTACTCCTGCAGCAATAAGCGCAATTAAAGAAACAGCAATTGAACCAATTTTTATCGGTTCAGTAATATCATTTACTTGTCCTATTAAAGATTCATTACTGTAAATATAAAAGTTATTACTTTCGGATGGTTTTAATTTTCTTATTGTTCTCATATGTCCAATAGCAGCATCTATAAGATCATTATAATCTTCTTTTCCATAAGACATTACAGTGATATTGACTGTTCTTCCATATTTACCAAACATATTTTGCCAAGTTGTTATAGGTAAAATGACAACATTATCTCTACTTTGTCCGAATAAAGAAGGTTGTTTTTCTAATAAACCAATTACTAGAAGATTTTTTTTATCTACTCTAACATATTGACCAATTGGGTTTATGTTAGGAAATAACTTCTCAACAACATCTTTTCCTAAAATACAAACATCAGCAGAGTATTGAACATCAAAATCTCTAAGTTCTCTACCTTTCTCAATGTTCCAATTGTTTGTTTTCATAGCTTCGACTGTAATTCCAGCTATCTGTATGTTAGGGTTAGTTTCACGATTTCTATATTTAATAACTTTACCAAATTGCCATTGTTCAGCTGCTACATATTTAGCATCCTTCAACATTTCTTTTAGTCTGTACATATCTTCAATAGTGATGTCAGGTCTTTGTGCACGAAACCTTGGCCCGCTTCCAATAGTAGGATCGTTTTTTTGAATTTGAAATGTATTTTTATTTAATTGAGACAAACCTTCTTCAATACTTATTTGTAACATAGTTATTACTGTCATTATGACAATAATGGAAAAAATACCAACAACAATTCCAAGAATTGTCAAAGATGTTCTTAATTTATTAGTTCTAATCGATTGTAGAGATTGAATAAATATTTGTGATAATTTCATTTTAATATTCTATTTTTATTCGTATCGTAATGCTTCAACTGCATCCATATTTGCAGCTGTATAAGCAGGAGCAAATCCAGAAATAATACCTGTAATCAATGATACTCCAATTCCTATAATGATTGAATCAATCTGGATTGAAGTAGGGACAAATTGATTAATCAATAAACTAATTATTATTGCTGCAATAAGTCCGGCTAAACCACCAATAAAACATATTACAGAAGACTCTAATAAAAATTGAGAAAGAATAGCTCTCTTTTTAGCACCAATAGCTTTTCTTAAACCAATTTCCTTTGTCCTTTCTTTAACAGAAACGAACATAATATTCATAATTCCAATTGCTCCTACAAATAAAGACAAACTTGTGATAAACAATCCAGCAATTTGAATAACACCAACAATTGAGTTATAACTCTGTTGTAATCCTTCTTGTTGATTGATAGAAAAATCATTTTCTTGATTATAGGTTAAACCCCTAACCTTTCTCATAACACCTTCAATTTCAGATTTAGTTTCATCAACCATTTCAGGACCATTTGCACGAACATTTATAGTAATTGTTTTAAATGACCTGTTAAAGAAATTTTTGAATATTGTTTCTATTGGGATATAGACTTGATTATCAGGATTCCAAGGTCCTAATATAAAACTTCCCTGTTCAGCAAGAACACCAACAACTTTATAATTAAAATTTCCGATTTTAATTGTTCTTCCCAATGCACTCATATTAGGAAAAAGTTTTTTGGCAATTTCACTTCCAATAACTGCAACCTGTCTTCCTGCATTACTTTCAATTTCTGAATAGAACCTGCCTTGTTCAAAAGTAAAATTAGTTGTTTTTATATAATCAGCAGTAGAGCCATTAACAAATACATTATCTACTCTACGTTCATTATATTTTATGGGCTGAATTGTGTTAGTAACTGGTGCAATAGCTTTAGGAAGCCTTACTAAATTTTTGAATTTATAAAACTCTTCCATTGTGATATTTCTTCTATTTCTCATTTTCCACCATTCAACATTAGTGAACCAAGCCCATTTATCAATATAAAGCACATCTGTTCCAAGCGAACTAATTCCTTCTTTAAATGAATTATCTATTCCTTTTATTGCGGTAGACATTGTAATTACAACTGCTACGCCTATAAAAATACCCAACATCGTCAAAAGCGATCTGATTTTATTAGATATTATTGCTTTTAATGCAATTGTTAAACCTTCTTTGAGTTCGAGTAAGATTATTCTCATATTTCTTGATTTTTATTCAATGTATTAGTAAATCTTTTTTCAACAAATTCATCTTTTTCAATTAATCCATCTCTTAATCTAATAATTCTTGCGGCGTGTTCTGCAATATATTCTTCATGTGTAACAAGAATAATTGTATTCCCCTTTTGATGAATTTCCTGAAACAATGCCATTATCTCTTCACCAGTTTTTGAATCTAAATTTCCTGTTGGTTCATCTGCTAATATTATAGATGGATTAGTAACTAACGCACGAGCAATTGCAACTCTTTGTCTTTGCCCACCAGAAAGTTCATTTGGTTTATGATTCATTCTATCTCCAAGTCCAACATCAATTAGTGCACGTTTTGCTCTCTCTCTTCTTTCTTCTTTTGGAACCCCACCGTAAATTAAAGGTAATTCTACATTATGTATTGCATCATAACGAGCAAGCAAATTAAAAGTTTGAAAAACAAATCCAATTTCTTTATTTCTAATATTAGCTAATTGATTATCACTCATTTCACTAACACTGACACCTTTGAATAAGTATAAACCAGAAGTTGGTGTATCAAGACAGCCAAGCATATTCATTAAAGTAGATTTACCAGAACCCGACGGTCCCATAATTGCTACATATTCATTCTTATCGATACTTAACGATACATCCCTCAAAGCGTGAACTTCTTCTAAACCAACTTTGTAAATTTTTGATATATGTTCGATTTTAATGATATTCATATTAGTTCTTGTTCCTATCATCTTTTTTCTTTTGTTCGACTCTGACTTTTGAGCCGTCCTTCAAATCATTTGAAATTGCTTTGTAACTACCTGAAATAACTACCTCGCCACCATTGAGACCAGACTTGATTTCTATATAATTATCATCACTAATTCCTGTTTTTACTTTTACTGCTTTTGCTACTAAATTCTCTACAATGAAAACAATTTCATCTGGTTCTTTGAGATTGCTGTAGTTTTTATTATCAGCTAATGTTTCGTTTTCTTTATCATCTTTGATGTCTATTCTTGCAGTAACACTTTGAATTGGAACACTTAAGACGTTTTCGACTGTTTCAGTTGAGATATCAGCAGTGCAGGACATTCCTGGTCTCAATCTTTCATCCAAATCAATTAGTTTAATTCTCACTTCAAAATTCACGACTTCTTCTTGAGTTCCAAAACCCTTTGTTTTAGCACTATTTCCAATTTGAGTAACAATTCCTTTAATAATTTTATCACGAATTGCATCAACTTTTATCTCTGCGGTATCACCTATTGAAACTAAAACAACATCATTTTCATCAACATCAACAACTGCTTCCATATTATTCAAATCTGCCACTGTCATCAATTCAGTACCCTGAGTAAAATTGCTTCCTAAAACTCTTTCCCCAACTTCAACTTTCAGGTTTGTAACAATTCCATCCAAAGGAGAGTAAATTGTAGTTTTATATAACATCTCAAGAACTTCACGTAATTGTGCTTCGCTTTGAGTAATCATTGCAACTGCTGATTCATATGAGGCTTTAGCAGAAAGATAATTAGTTTGAATTATTTCAAGTTCAGCATCACTAACCAAATTTTTATCATGAAGTTCCTTAACTCTTCTTAATTCAGATTCTATTCTCCTCAATTCAGCATCTCTAATTTTTAGGTTTGATTTTGCTGATTGAAGATTAGCTTCAAGCCTTTCTTTTTGAGCTTTATACTGATCGCCCTTAATTCTTATAAGAAGCTGACCTTTTTTTACTCTGTCACCTTCTTTAACTGGAAGTTCAACTATTTCACCTGTTACCTCAGGTGTAATTACTACTTTAAATTCAGGTTGAATCTTACCAGTTGCAGCGACTTTTTGAGTTAATGTCCTTCTTTCAACTTTTTCAGTAGTTACTAAAATTATTTCTTCTTTACTTGCAGAGGCAATAGCAACTGTTATTAAAATTATTAAAAGTAATCCGAGACCACCGAAAATGAATATTTTTTTCTTTAACTTTTTGTTTGTATTGTTAGGCATTTTTTAATCTCCTTTAACATCAAATTTTGATAAATCAAGAATCCCTAAATAAAATTTTATTTGCTGGCTTGTAATTAAATAATTATACTGTGAATTAACAAAATCGGTTTGAGCAACAACAAAAGCAGTGTTAGCAATTTGTAAATCTAATAATCTACCCGAACCTAAGTTATATTTTTCTTGCTCAATCTTTAATCTTTCTTCAGCGGCTTTAATATTGTTTCGTGATAATGTATAAGATTTTTTTGCAGCCAAAAGTGAGTTATATGTTTGAGTTATTTCTTGTTTGATTTTTCTCTCAAGTTCATTCAATTCAAGTTTTTTATTCATTGATTGAACTTCAGCAATTTGAACTCTATTACTTATATTAAAATTTGAAAAAATTGGGATATTAATTCTCAATCCAGCTGATATTGATTTAGAATCAAACAAATCATCAAAATTATTTGAGAAACTTGAAAAACTTAGGGAGCCAAATAAAGTTGGGAAATGCCCTGCATTAGCAATGTTTATAGAATTTAATGTAGATTTTAATTCAAACAATTTACTTTTATAATCTAAACGATTATTATATGCATCACTAATTTTAGATTGTAAATTAGAGAAATCCTTTTCAAATACTTCAAAGTCATCAAGATTGATATTAACCAATGAAGTATCTTCAATTATATAATCTTCTGTAATATCTAATCCAAGAAAGATAAGTAAATCATTTTTGGATTTCTCAACCTCTAAAGTTTGATTAATTAGCTGTAACTCTGCATTACCTAATTCAACTTGTTGTTGATACAAATCAGCAAGAGTTGCAGCCCCCAATCGATTTCGTTCTTCAATCATCTGAAAATTTATTCTTTGCTTTTTAAGGTTTTCTTCTCTCACTTTCAATAGTTCTTTTTGAGTCATAAACATATAATATTTAACCATAGTATTTAACGCAACTTGCTGTTTCAAATATTCGTAATTCAGTTTAATCGAAGACAAATTATTTCTATTAAGATTAATATTCTCTAAATTTGCAAGTCCATCGAATAAAATCACATCAGAATTTAAGCCAGCAAAAAAACCTCTTGATTCAGTAGTGATTGGTGGAATGAAAAAAGGAATTCCATTAAAAAATCTTGTTGAACCTGCCTGTTGATTTCGCTCCCAGCTCCACGAACCTTGAGCACTTATTGATGGGAAAAGATTACCATAAGCAGATTTTAATGAAGATTCTTGAGTTAATATGTTATTTTTTGCTTGATTCAAAATTGTATTATTTTTTATTGCTATTGAGATAGCATCATTAAGACTGATTTTTGTTTGAGAATTTATATTGTTTATTGTTAAAAAGAATAATATGCTTAAATAACACTTAATATATTTCATCATTTCTCCAGTAAATTAAAAAATGCTATTGTTAAAATATTCAAATAAAAAACTTGTTTAACTAAAAAATTATAAACGGCAAAAAAATTAAATTATTGGTATGATAAATAACTTTTTACAACAAGTTAAGATTTAGAGTAGTTCAAAAATTGATCTTTGACTTTTAAGAAATATTCATAAGCTGCTTCATAATTATTAGGTATAACACCTTCAATAATAGCTTCCTCAATAGCTGATTTAATTAGTCCAACTGTTTTCCCTGGTGGAATATTACAAACTCTCATTATTTCTTCACCTCTTACCGGGGATTGGAAAGAACGTAGCCTATCTTTTTCCTCTACTTCTTTTACTCTTTGTATTACTTTATTATAGTTGTCAAGATATTTTTCAACTTTTAGAGGATTTTTACTTGTTATATCGGCTTTGCATAGAATAATTAAATCATCTAGTGCATCACCTGCTTGAACAATCAATCTTCGAATGGCTGAGTCAGTAACTTTTTCATTAGCTAATGCAATAGGTCTTAAATGCAATCTAACTAATTTTTCAACATAATCAACTTTATTAAATGGAAGTTTTAGTTTTCTAAAGATACCTTTAATCATTCTTGCTCCAAGTTCTTCATGTCCATGAAATGTCCAACCAACCCCTTCAACAAATTTTTTTGTAATTGGTTTTGCAATATCGTGGACTAGTGCAGCAAATCTTAAATAAACATCATTTGTATATTTTGAAATATTATCGACAACTTCACAAGTGTGAAAAAATGCATCTTTGTGATGATATTCATTTATTTGTTCAACTCCTGCCAGTTTATGTAATTCAGGGAAAATTATCTCAAGAACTTCTGAGTAATAAAGTAATTCTAAAGCAATAGAGGGTGACTCGGTCTGAAGAATTTTTAATAGTTCTTCAGTAATTCTTTCCTGCGATACAATTTTTAATCTTTCCTTTAACTTTTTTGAAGCTTCAATAATTGAATTATCTACACTAAACTTCAATTGACTTGCAAATCTAAAAGCTCTTAATATTCGAAGCGGATCATCATTTAATGTTATTAGAGGATCGATAGGTGTTTTTATTAACTTTTTTCTAATATCTTCAATTCCATTAAACTTATCAATTACATTTCCAAAATCTTCCTTATTTAGTGAAACTGCAATTGAATTTATTGTAAAATCTCTCCTGCTTATATCGTCGTCAAAAGAACCTTCTTCAACAATAGGATTTCTACTTTTTCTATCATAAGACTCTTTTCTTGCACCTACAAATTCTAATTTATAATCTTTATAATTAAAATTTGCTGTTCCAAAATTTTTATATATTACAACATTTTTAACACCGAGCCTATCAGCAATTTTTCTGGCAAATTCAGGACCGTTACCTATTACTAAAATATCTAAATCATTTCTTGCTTTATTCATTATTAAATCTCTCACAAATCCACCAACTAAATAAAGCTTAATTCCCTCTACTGAAGCCAGTTTAGTAAACTCATTAAGAAATTCAAGTTCAAGAATTTTTTCTGATAAATTCATTTCCTTAAAAGATTTTTTTTGAATTAATGAAGAACCAATCAATTTTTTTATAATAATAATCAAGATATTTTTTTAATACATTATCATTGCAAGTTCTTTTTGCCAAAGATGAAATCTTTCTTGCTCTTTCAAAATCCATATTATTAACTATATATTCAGATAACTTTAAAAATCCAAATGAAGAATACTCATCGAAATTTGTAAAAGACTTATTAAAAAAATCAAGAAATACTTTATAATCAAGATTAAGATTCTCTGCAATATTCACAAGAACTGGAAAAGATGAATAAACATAATGTTCCTCGTTTAATTTCTTTATTACTATTAATTTTAATGAATCATTTCCGATTAAGTAATCTTTTATTAAAAATGAATCGCATAATTTTATTCGAAAATTTGACAAAGCTTTAATTAAAAAAGTTGGATTTTCATTTTCAAGTTTTTTATAAATATTCAAAGAAGATTCAATATTGTTATTTATTGCATACAAGTCAGCCAATTTCAATTTTAGAAAATACTCATAAGGTGTTTGAGAATAATCGTTTAATTTAGATATTAAAATTTCTTCAGCAGATTTTATTGAGTCAAGTTTGATTAAACTTTCAACTAATCCTGATAGTGCAGAGTGATTATTACTTTTTTCAAGTACATTATTGAAAATGATTTTTGCATTTTCATAATTCCCATTATAAAAATTCTTCCAACCTTTTTTTATTTCTTTACTTAAATATCTAGGACAGTCTTTTTGGATTAAAGGTTTCCTTCCAAAAAAATAATTTAAGGTATTAGTGTTAACATCATAATAATTTTGAATGATATAATTTTCATAATCGGCTAAAACTTCATTAAGTTCCTTTCTGTAAACAGTAAAGAAATCATTTGTTTTATAATACTCTTTAAATTTTTCAATTCCGTATTCTTCTATAAGGTATTTACAAAATGAACCTGCATAAATATAACTTATAGTAGAATTAAAATTAAAAAAGTTGAAATTATCAATTAAACTTGTAACTAAATTTTTTTTGTTAGTTTTTAGATGAATTGAAACTAAATAATCAATATCATAATAATCATAAAATGGGTCTTGTGAAGTTGCAAAACCTTCAATCAAAAATGGATTAAAATCACCTGAAAGTTTTAACAAAGAACTTCCAGATTCTGCACTAAAGCAATGAGCTAATTCGTGTTTGAGAGTTAATTTCCAACTTCTCAAATCAGTATAAATATGATATAACCATGGTTTTGAAACATCCGCATTTTCACTTCCAAAATATTTTCTTTTATCTTCTGAGCTGGAGAATAAATACAATGTCAATTTTTTAGAAGGTTTAATTCCCAGTTTTTTACTTAGTTGTTCAAAATAAAAGTTATAGTTTAATGAAATAAGATTTATAAAATTAGAGTCAAGTTGTTCATATCTTAATATTACATTTTCTCTTTCAATCGAGCTTGATAAAAAATTGTTTAATCTTCTTTCATTTGTTGAGAATCCTAATAATGGGCTTAGAAAAAAAGATAACAGAGGTAATGCTATAAGAATTATAAGAAGAATGTATTTATTTTTAACATATTCCTTTTTTATTAAAATGAATAAAAAGAAAAGTATAACCAAGTTTAATAGCCTATAAAAAATCAATTTATGATCAATTGTAATCTCTTCGTCATAAATAGTTCCAGGAAAGTAACCAATTATTGGCGAGTAAAAATAAATTTGAGGATTAAAGTAAAGTTCTAACAATGGTATTAAAATCAAAATGCTAATAGCAAGAAGATATAGTAAATAGAATAGTTTACTGCTCAATGAGAAAATAATCTCAGACAATAAAAAAGCTAAAATTCCTGATACAACAGTTATTATAACATAGTAAAATATGCCATCCCAGAATGAACAATAACTCTGAAAGATTTGCAATATTGCTGCGACAAATAATGGAGAAAGTATTAGAAATGATATATGCAAAATCTTTAATGTATTTTTTACTCTTTTTTTATTGTAGTAAAAAACTATCAGAGGTATAAAAAGAAAAAAAATCAAAGAATTCACAACAGCAAATTCATAACTAAATTCTCTAATCAATGGAAGTGTCAAAAGGTAGATATTAGGTAATATTGTGATAAATAGAATGATTATAAAAAAAATATAATCATTCAAATATTTTTTAATACTCACTGCTTTGAACTCGTTGAATATCTGCTCCAAGAGAATTTAATTTTTCTTCAATTTTCTGATAACCTCTATCAAGATGATAAACTCTTAGTACTTCAGTAGTTCCATCAGCAGCTAATCCAGCTAAAACAAGTGAAGCGCTTGCTCTCAAGTCGGTTGACATAACCTTTGCACCATTTAATTTTTTTACTCCAACTACTCGAGCAGTATTTTCCGTTAATACAATGTTCGCACCCAATCTAACAAGTTCAGGGACATGATTAAATCTATCAAAATAAATATTATCAGTAACATTAGAAGTTCCATTTGCTAAAGACATTAAAGCGATCCACTGTGCTTGCATATCTGTTGGAAATCCTGGAAAAACTGAAGTTGAAACATCAACTGATTTAAGTTCTGTGTCGGTTGCATCTATTTTTATAGTACCATTTGATGATTCTACTTTAATACCCGCCTCATCTAATTTAGATAGAATTGCATATAAATGATTCTCGTTAGAATTTACTAATTCAACTTTTCCTTTAGTAATAGCACCTGCAATCAATAAAGTTCCAGCCTCAATTCTATCAGGAATTGTATTTATGTTTGCAGGGAATAATTCATCCACACCTTCAATTTCTATAATTGGAGTTCCAACTCCATTTATTTTTGCACCCATTTTAATTAAGAATTGA
>Ga0308419_1001659_pt1 | contig 14824 bp, 13 predicted proteins | sample HotsprSampleMS50_FD_203674 | JGI IMG/M metagenome (GOLD analysis project Ga0308419, IMG submission 203674) | Hot spring phototrophic mat microbial communities from Mushroom Spring, Yellowstone National Park, Wyoming, United States - 20090730_MS50 ... | reverse complement strand
TTGCAAGACCCAGCGCCGCCGCAAAGGGCCGGCACCCATCGAAAGGGTCACGCGGCTGCCGGCGCGCATCGGCGCGTCAAACTGCTCGATGCGCAGCCCGAACAGGCGCGGCATGATCGCAGGCAGCGCGCGCGGATCGTTGTGAAACTCCCAGACTGCCTCAAGCGGAGCGCGCACGAAGAACGACGATTCAACAACGGCCATAGCCCGGCGCCCGATTTTCAGTGACGGGCGCTGGTGTTGCGCCGGCGCTGGCGCTCGCCAACGCGCGTGCGTTGCAGCGCAACCCTCTGCGCGGCGACCTTGCGCTGCGCAACCAGCAGGCTCATGGCCGCCACAATGGCGACACCAAACGTCGCAATGGCGGCAATCAGCATTTCGCTGTTCATGTCATCCTCACAAAGCTGCAACCTGTCCGCTCAGCGATACTCTGCTCGCCCCAGCGAACGCTTGATCAGCAGGCCCAGCGTCATCGCGCGAACGTAGCCAATGCCTTCGCGCAAGCGAATCGGCTGCACTCCAAACACTTTCTCCGTGGCGTTGTCAGTCGCCACGTTGTCCACGCCAAGCTGCGCCAGCAGACTGGGCGTCACGGGCGGTTTTGGCAGCGCTTTGTCCATGATGCCGACAGCAATGCGCAGCAGCCCCACCGGCATGTGTAGCTTGATGCGCCTGACCCCCAGCTCGGCGATCACAGCGTCAATGATTTGTTCCAAAGTCAGCACTTCGCTGCCACAAATTTGCAAACGCGCATTGACGGTTTGCGGGTTGTTCAGCGACCGCACAACGCACATCGCCACATCCTGCACTGCGATCGGCTGGAACCTGGATTTGCCGTCGCCCGGCACAATCATGATCGGGGGAATGCGCGCCAGGCCGGCCAGGGTGTTGATGAATTCGTCGCCGGCCCCGAAGATCACTGAAGCCTCGAGAATCGTGTACGGGATGCCGCTGGCCATGATGTAGTCCACGCCAACACCCTGCGTGTGGGCAAGGGGATAAGGGCGCCTGGCGTCCGCGCCCAGCCCCACAACGTTCACGATGTGTCGCGCGCCGGCGCGCCTGGCGGCATCGACCACGTTGATTGTGCCCTGCGCGTTCACGCGCTCCATCGTCACCGCGCCGCGATCACGATTGACCGCCGCCAGGTGGATGACCGTGTGGACGCCCTGCATCGCGACGTCCAGCGATGCAGGGTTGGTGACATCACCCACAACCGGCTCGACGCTGCTGCCCAGCCGGCGCATCTTTTCAGACTGGCTCTGGCTGCGCACCAGGGCGCGAATCGCCGGTGTCGTCCTGTTGATCGCGAGGAGCGTCTTGATGGTGTGTGTTGCCACGTACCCGTTTGCGCCCGTCACCAGAATCATTGGATTTTCCATTCCTTTGCCGCAATTTTCGCCGCAGCCGGCGGTGCGAGATGGCGCTGCTGGCTTTTGCATGTCGCGTGTCCCAATCATAGTCTGGCAACTGAGACTCGACTTAAGCGCGCCTAAGATAGCGCATACACTTTGCCCAGGGTCGCGTCGCGCATTGGGCCGGCCCATCCACCCAACGACTGAATCGCTCTCGATTGTCACGGTGATAGAATCCTGCGCGTGAACGAGAAGCATCTGAACACCCTGGAATTGCCCAAGATTCTGGAGCGGTTGACGTCCTATTGCAGCTTTTCCGCCAGCGTCGAGTTGGCGCGCGCCCTGCGCCCTGCCACCGAAGCCGCTGAAGTGCAACGCCGGGTTTCAGAGACCACTCAGGCCCGCGCGGCCCTGCTGGTGAATGACAACCTGAGCATCGGCGGCGCGCGCGACGTGCGCGAGCGCGCCGAGTTCGCGGCCCGCAGCGGCGTGCTCGACCCGTCCGAATTGCTCAGCATCCGCGACACACTGACCAGCGCGCGCAACGTGCAGCGCGCCCTGTCACGCTACGCGGCCATGTACCCGCAGTTGACGGCCATCACGAATCAGATCGAGCCGTGCGGCGGCCTGGTGACTGAGATCACCCGCTGCATCGACGACAAAGCCGAGGTGCGCGACAGCGCGTCGCCCGAGTTGTCGAGCATCCGGCGCGAGGTGCGCATCGTCCACGACCGGCTGATGCAGAAACTCCAGCGCCTCATCACCGACGGCAGCAACACATCGTGGTTGCAGGAGCCGATCATCACCCAGCGCGGCGGGCGCTACGTGATCCCGATCAAGGCCGATCACAAGGGCCGCATTCCCGGCCTGATCCACGACCAGAGCGCAAGCGGGATGACGCTCTTCATCGAGCCGCTGGCAACGCTGGAATTGAACAACCAGTGGCGCGAATTGCAGTTGGCCGAGACGCGCGAAGTGCGGCGCATTCTGGGGAATCTGTCTGCTCTGGTCGGCCAGGAGGCCGCGTTCATCATTCGCACCGTCGAAGCGCTGGCGCAATTTGACCTGGCGCTGGCCAGGGCCAAATACGCCGACGCCATTCGCGCGGTGGAAGCCAGTTCACCCGCATCGCGCGCGATCGACTTGCGCCAGGCCCGGCACCCCCTGCTCAAAGCGGACAGCGTGGTGCCGATCGACGTGCTGATGAACGACGAGGCGCGCCTGCTGGTGATCACCGGCCCAAACACCGGCGGCAAGACCGTGGCGCTGAAGACGATCGGCCTGCTGGCGGCCATGCACCAGTGCGGGTTGCACGTGCCGGCCGAATCCGCCGCGCTGCCTGTGTTCGAGAGCATCTATTCGGATATCGGCGACGAACAATCCATCGAGCAAAGCCTGTCCACCTTCAGCGCGCACCTGACCAATCTGGTGTCGTTCCTGGACAAGGTGGACGCGCAGTCGCTGGTGCTGCTCGACGAGTTGGGGGCGGGCACTGATCCAACCGAAGGCGCAGCCCTGGCGCGCGCCATCCTGGAGCATCTGCTCGAATCCGGCGCGTTCTGCGTCGTTGCCACGCACTATCCGAACCTGAAGGCGTGGGCATACATGACTGACGGCGCCGAGAACGCCAGCGTCGCTTTTGACGACGAGACGCTGCGGCCGTTGTACAAATTGCAGATCGGCTTGCCCGGCAAATCGAACGCCTTTGCCATTGCGCAGCGCCTGGGTGTGCCGGCAGATGTGTTGCAGAAGGCGCAGAGCTACATCGACGCCAGCGATGCCCGCACAGAGGACATGCTGGCGGAGATTGCCAAGTTGCAGCGCCAGGCTGAATCGGCCCGGCAGGCCGCCTCGCGGGCGCAGCGCGAAGCAGAGGCGAATGCAGACAAGATTCGGGCGCGGCTGGCCGGAATCGAAGAGGAGCGCCGGGCATTGCTGGCCGAGGCGCGCGACGATGTGAACCGCGAGGTCGAGGCGTTGCGCGCCGAGGTGCGCCGGCTGCGCAGCCGGGTGCTGGCCGCCGGCGGCCCGCTCGACGAGGTCAAGGCCCTGGAGCGCGAAGCCGGGCAACTGGAAGAGCAGGCCGGGCGTGAAGCGGCGCGTGAAGCAGCGCGCGAAGCGGCGCGCGAGCCGCACAGACCGGGGCCTCCCCCGCTCCAGCAAAAGCGGCCCTTGCGGGCGAACGATCGCGTGCGCGTGCGCTCGCTTGGCGCGGATGGCGTCATCGGCGCCATCGTCGGCGACGAGGCCGATGTGCAGGTGGGCCGCATGAGAATGCGCGTCAAGGTGGGCGACCTGGAGCGTCTGCGCACGGGGCCGGCGGAGGAAAAGCCCTCCGAAACGGCATACGAATCGTTCGACCGTCCCGCGTCGCCGGGCATGGAACTCGATCTGCGCGGCCTGACCTCCGATGAAGGCGTGACTCGGTTGGATCAGTATCTCGAGCGCGCAGCGCGGGCGTCACTGCCATTCGTGCGCGTCATTCATGGCAAAGGCACGGGCGCGCTGCGCCGGGCGATCCGCACAGCCATCAAAGACAACCCGCTGGTCAAGTCGTTTGAGACCGGCCAGGATGGCGAGGGCGGCGACGGCGTCACCGTAATCAAGCTGGCCGACATCTGACGCCTGGCGCGACAGCCTGTTTTACAGACCATGACGCGAGAGAAGACCTTCCGGATTGCCACCCTCCTGGCCATCATCGCGTTGACCATTGTGATTGTCGAACAGGTCTGGCGGTTCGGACAGACGATCAGCGGGCTGCTGTCGGTGCTGGCCGGCGCGTGGTTCCTTGCGCTGGTGTTGCGACCATTCATCAATGGGCTGCGCCGCGCGACGGCGCCTCCGCTCATCGCCCAATGGGTAGAGCGCCGGTTTGGAGCGCCGGCCGCCCAGCGCGTGTCTCGGCTGCGCATGCCGTTCGGCGTGGCGGTCGGTCTGGTCTACATCACGGCTCTGGTGATCGTATCCGGCCTCTTGACCATCGGCGTCGCCACTGCGCTGGATCAGATTCGCGCCTTCGTCAATCGCCTGCCGGAGTTTTCGACGGCGCTGCCCGGCCAATTGCGGGCGGTGTGGGTTTCGTTCGCGCTCCAGTTCGGCCTGGACCCGGCGGCCATCGACCAGATTCTGTCGGCCGAGGCCATCACTGGCCAGGTGCGCGATTCGATCGGCAACATCGCCCAGCAAACGTTGAGCCTGGCAGCCGGCACGGCCAACCTGGTGGCGCAACTGGCGCTGATGCTGATTCTCAGTCTGTTTATGACGATGGAAGGCCGGCTGTTGCAGCGGCAGATCTTTCTGCTGATTCCGCGCGAGGCGCACGAGCCGTTGATCGCCAGTTTTGCCGCCGTGGACCGCTCCTTCACCGGCTATCTGCGCGGTTACGTGTTCGCGGCGCTGATTCGCGGCGCTGTTGCGCTGGCGGTGTGCAGCCTGTTCCAGATCAATTTCAGCGTGGTGATCTCGCTGCAATACGCCATCTTGTCCTTCATTCCACTGTTAGGGTCGCCGTTGGGCATTCTGGTGGCCGCCATTATTGTGCTGGTCGTCCGACCCGAAGCGGCGCTGGCCGTGACGATCATCTTGTTCATCGCCGACCAGGTGGTGGCCTATATCGTTCTGCCGCGCATCATGAGCGACATCGTGGGCGTGCCGGGGCTGGTGCAACTGGTGTCGGTGACGATTGGCGTGCAGTTGTTGGGATTCTGGGGGTTGCTGTTCAGCATCCCGTTTGTGGGGGCCGCCTATGCGCTGGCGTTTGATTTCTACCTGCCGCGCATGCGCCGGGCGCAAGGGTTGCCGGAGACAGACAGCGCGCTTGAGGAAATTTTGCATCGCAAACAGAGCCGGCCGGCGGCGCCCAGACTCGAAGCATCGACATCGCCCGAGCGGTCGCCCGGCGAGCAGCCTCAAAGGAGCGCCGGGCCGGTGTGACCCCTTCCGCCCGGCTTATCCGGCTATCAGGCGGGCATCAGCCCGGCCTCACGCAGCCAGGCGTATCATCGGTCGATTCAGCGAGGTGGTTGCATGAATGTGTTTGGTCGCAGGGACAAGGAAAACGAGATCCGCAAGATGGGCCGGTTGCCCCCCGGCCAGGCGCTGACCGAGAAGTTCCCGGTGCTGCACTACGGGCCGGTGCCGGCCTACGACATGGCCAAATGGGACTTCCGCATTTTTGGCGAGGTGGAGCAGGAGCGACGCTTCACCTGGGCCGAGTTCCAGCAGTTGCCCATGCGCGCCATCACCATGGACATCCACTGCGTGACGCGCTGGAGCAAATTCGACACTGTCTGGGAAGGCGTGTGGCTGCAAGACTTGATCGACCAGGGCATCGTCAGGCTCAAGCCGACGGCGAAATACGTCATCGAGCATTGCGAATACGGCTTCACCACCAACCTGGATATCGAGCACTTTTTGAAGCCGACCACGCTGCTGGCCGTCAAATACAACGGTCAGCCGCTGGAGCCGGATCACGGCTATCCGCTGCGGGTGGTGGTCGGCGCGCGGCCTGCGCAGGCGCAGGACCCGGACACGCGCTATTTCTGGAAAGGGGGCAAGTGGTTGCGCGGGCTGGAGTTCAGCGCAGTGGACAAGCCGGGCTTCTGGGAGCAGGCCGGCTATCACAACATCGCGCGCGTGTGGCCGGAAGAGCGATTCGAGGGGCAGTGGTGAATCTGTGTTTTTGAGATTCAGGCTACCCCAATCCTGCTTCCCGTTTTAGTTGATCTTTGAACATCTGGTAGTGGCGCTTGAGTCGATCCACATAGGCTCGGTCCTTCAGCATACGCTTGAATAGCTTCAGACACGCCTCGGCATACTGAGTCTGGGGATTGAGCGGGTCAAGTTTTGCGCCAACGAACAATTTGGCTAACTTTTTGTCTCGCATCCAGGCGGTGTAGTAGTAGTCGGCCGTCTCCCAGCCGTAGTTGATTGTCGCCCATATTCTCGGCCCTGTTGCCTTTGAGACCACGTGGATGAGGACTCGCCGACAATCACAGTCGAGTTCATCACAGTAAAGTTCGAGAAAGCCATATTCACCATCGGGCAGATCGGGGCTGCCCTGAAGGATAACAACGCGCGTCTCTTCAAAAGCCAGATTGCCAAATCGTGTGTAAAACGGTGTCATTGCCATCGGGTTCAATTCCTATGTTTTGGGTCCGCATCCATTTTGCGGTTTGCGTTTGTCGCGCGGCCAACTGATCCAGAATAAGCCGTTCTTGCTCTTTTAGCGCGTCACCTCCACCGGCTGGCCGGCATATTCGCCTGTCACCCGCGCCCGACCGCCGCTTTCGCGCACATAGACCAGCGCGCCGGTCGCCGCGCCATCCACCCGCCCCTCCAGGCTGAACCGATCGGCCTTCAAGTCGTATTCGCCGGCGCCCGTGAACGCCAGCCCCTGGCTGAAGCTGCACGCCTCCAGCGCAAACACCACCCGCTCGCCGCGCATCTCAAAAGACACCCTTCCCCCGCGCGCGCATCCCGCCGCAACCCTGTCGGCCCCATCCCAGTAGAAGTAATCCGGCAGGTGCTCGATCTCGTCGTTCAGCGAGCGCATGGCTTCCAGCGGGTCGGCCATGCGCGTGACATCGGCCGGCGCGATGGGGGTGTATTCATCCACCCAGGCGTCTTCGCACGTCGTCTCGCGCTGCGCCGGCGGAATCCCCTCCACCAGAAAGCGCGCCACCGCGTTGTCCACACAGCGGTTGCCTCGCCCGAACATGACGTGCGCCCCGCCGCGCGTGGCGATGAGGTAGCCGTCGTCCAGCCGGCGAAACACGCGCTCGCCATTGGCGAAAGGTGTGAGAGGATCGGCGGTGGCGGCCAGCGCCAGTGTGGGAATGCCGGGGGCGATGAACGGCGCAGGGCGCGGATCGCGCCGGCCCGCAGCCGGCCAGAACACACACGGCAGGTCGTTGTAAAACACCGCCCCCAGGCGCGGCGCGCGCGCCAGAACGTCCTGGCCGGCGTTCAACCAGGCCGCTGCGCGCGCAGCTGCGCGCGCAACCGGGGATTCACTGTCAGCCTCTGCATCGTCCAGACACGTCACCGCATAGTACGCTGCGTCCGAATAGGCCGGGTTGGCCCCGGCTGCCAGTGTGTCAGGATTCAGCCCCAGGGCGCTGTAGAACAGGCGCGCAAGGGGCACGAAATCGCCCTGCGCGCCGGCGGCAACGGCGCGCAACATCAACAGACGCGCATCGGGCGCGCTGAGATAGCTTGCCACCGCCGTGTCAATATCCGAGCGCGACAGGGCGCGCGCAGTCATCTCGCCCGTGCTGAGCGGAAACTGAAACACCACCGGCCCCCGCTCCACCGACGTCAGCAGCCGGTCGTAGGCGGCATCAGGGTCGCCGGCCATATCGTTTGCGCACAGCGCATCGCTGGCGCAGGCTGCCAGCGTCTGCGCCAGCGCGTCCTCGAAGGCAAGCGCGGATTCGGCGGCGTAGTCCACAGCCGATAGGGTCAGATCGACTGCCCCATCCAGCACCAGGCCAGCTGTCCGGGCGGGGTGGCGAGTGGCGTAGGTCTGGACAAATTGTGTGCCGTAGCTCTCGCCGTACAGCCACAGCCGGTCTGCGCCAACGATCTGTCGAAAACGCTCCAGGTCTTCGACAGCCTGGCGCGTGCTCAAAAAGGGCAGTATCTCGGCGGCGCCGGTCTGTGTCACACAGTCCTCGGCAAACGCGCGCGCCGCATCCAGCAAAGCCGCGCGTTGGGCCGGCGTGTTGGCGCGGCGGCCATAGACAGCGGTGTCAGTGGCAAAGTAGGCGGCGGCGGCGTCCGGGCATTGGATGCCGCGCGAGAGGCCGGTTCCCCGCTGATCGAAGAACACAATGTCGAACCGCTCGCGGATGCGCGGATCGTAGGCGTTTACGTAGGCGTCAGCGAGCGCCAGGCCGGACGACCCCGGCCCGCCCACAGCCACCACCAGCATCCCCTTGCGCAGGCCAGAGGCCGGCAACACACCGAACATCACCGGAATCGTCGCGCTGTCCTCTGTCACAGGCGCGTCATGATCGAGCGGCATGTCGAGCGTGACGCAGGTGAACGCACTGCGTGGGCAGGGCGTCGCGCCCAGGCGCTCCAGGGCGTCGATGATCTGCGATGTTGGATTTTGGACTTTGGATTTTGGATTGGGGCTGGCAATTGGCGTCGGGGTACCGGGTTCAGGCGTGGGCAGCGGGACGAGCGTTGCAACGGATGGCGTCCGCGTTGGCGCGGGCGCGGTGGCGGTCGGCGGGAGCGGCGCGGGAGCGGGCTGCGTCGCGCAGGCCGCGCAGAACAGCCACACGACTGCCGGCAATCTCCATTTGCGCCCAGGCCGAAACCCTGCAAACATGCTGCTTTCAGCGGCCCGAAAGTGGGGGCTTTCTGGATCAACTGCTGCGGAACCACACGCGCATCTCGCCCGGCGCGCGGTTGTCCCACACACAATAGGGCACGGCGGTGACGTCGGCGGTGGTGTAGCGGGCCGGCCTGGCCGGCGCATACAGACTGCTTGCCGGGGCCGCCTCCAGCACTTTGACCGCCCCGCGCAACACAGCCACGCCACCCAGCATATCGGGGCGATAGTCCACTTCCCAGCGCGTGCTCAGCGGGATCACGATGCGGTCGAGCGGCGTGATAGGGTTATCAACTCCTTCGAGGCAATACACCACCGGCCCGCGCTGAATCGTTGCGCGCCCCACCATCTGCCTTACTTGCGGGTGCGCGGCAATCAGGCGCGCCGGCATATCCAGATTCAAGGTCACCGCGTCGCCGCTCTGCCAGAGGCGCGTGATGGCCATATAGCCCCGCTCCGGCGCGCCCTGGACGCGCCTGCCATTGACGGCGACCGTGTGACGCTCGCACCAGCCGGGTATGCGCACATGCAGGGTGAACGCAGCCGGCTGATCCAACTGCAAGTCGATCCGCACCGCGCCATCCCAGGGATAGCGGGTGGTCTGGCGCAGCATGACCGAGCGCCCGCCCAGCGCGATGGCGGCCTCGCCTGAGGCGTACAGGTGAACCCAGATTGCCTCGTCGCCGGCGGAGTAGAAATACTGGCCCACGCTGGCGATCATGCGCGCGATATTGGGCGGGCAGCACGCGCAATCGAACCAGCCCTGACGGTGATGCGCGCCGCGCGAGGCCAGCGGGTTTTCGTAGAAGAACCTTGTCCCGTCGAGCGACACGCCGCTGATCGTGCCGTTGTACAGCGCGCGTTCCATCACGTCGGCATACTTGCCGTCGCCGTTGAACTGGAGCATGCGGTGATTCCAAAACACCATGCCGACGGCGGCGCAGGTTTCGGCGTAAGCGGTTTCGTCCGGCAGGTCGTAGGCCACGGTGAAGCCCTCGTTGCGCGCAGAAGGGCCGATGCCGCCGGTGATGTACATGCGCTCGTCCACCACACTGTGCCAGATGCGCTCGCAGGCGGTCAGCAGCGCCTCGTCGCCGGTTTCGTTGGCCAGATCGGCCATAGCCGAGTACAGGTACATGGCGCGCACGGCGTGGCCGGTGACAACGCGCTGCTCGCGCACCGGAATGTGCGACTGGTTGTACTCGTAGGTTCTGGCCCAGAAGGCGCGCGGATCTTCGCCGCGCCGGCGGGCTTCGACATCGAAGTAGTGCGGCTGCTGGCCGCGCTCATCCACAAAATACTGCGCCAGTTTGAGGTAGCGCGCGTCCCCGGTGGCGTGATACAGCTTGACCAGCGCCAGCTCGATTTCCTCGTGTCCGCAATAGCCGCGCAGTTTGCCCTTGCCCCGGCCAAACACGCTGTCGATGTAATCTGCATAGCGGCGCATCACGTCCAGCAGCGAACGTTTGCCGGTGGCCTGATAGTGCGCCACGGCAGCTTCCATCAGGTGGCCGGCGCAGTACAGCTCGTGGTTGTCGCGCAGATTCGTCCAGCGCCTGTCCAGCCCTTCGCGCTCGAACACAATGTAATGCGAGTTCAGATAGCCGTCGGGCTGCTGCGCTTTGGCCAGCTTCGCAATGACGCGATCGAGCAGTTTGTCCAGCGCCGGGTCGGGATTTGTGGCCAGCGAATAACTGGCCGCCTCAATCCATTTGGCAATGTCCGAATCCCAGAAGATGTGCGGCGGGTTGGGCCGGCCCTTCTTCCATTTCAGATCCAGCGCGGCAATACGGCCGGTCGATGCCAGCATGTCGTATTCGGCCGGCAGAGTTGCCGCGCGATTGACCTCGATGCGCGGCGTCCAGAACTGATCGGCCAGTCGAACGTGCGTGAACGGGATGGGGGTGAGTTTGCGCGTAAGTGTCATGCGCGCATTGTACTGTCGGCGCCGGCCTGTCAGGGCGCGCGGCGGGCATAGCGAAATTCGCTGACGACGAGTTCACCGCCTTTGCGCACTTCCTCGACCACGATCATCTGATTGTCGGCGGGCTGCCGGTAAAGGAACTGGTTGGAGCGAAACGCGCCGCCCCGGCGGAAAGCAGCCTGCCGGTTTCCCAGTTCGACCAGCGGAAAAGCGCGCACCAGACTCTTGCCTTCCCAGGCGATCAGGCCCTCGTGGAAATGCTTCAGGCGCAGCACCAGGCCGCCGGCGCCGTCCGGCTCGATGGCGAGAAATTCGTACATGTGCAGCCGGCCCTGCTTCAGCCAGCGAAACATGCCGATCATCACACCGCCGGCCGGCGCGCTCCAGTGTTCATCAATCGGGTCTTCACCGATGTGGCCGCACCAACTGCCGGCCAGCCAGGCCAGATCGTCGATCGTCGCGCGCAAGGGATGGGGAGGGATTGCCTGGTCCATGCGTTGCCTCGCGGGCTGAGTGTAATGCCGGCGCAGTCGCGCTTATTGCTGCGCCTTGACCGGAAAGTCCAGCGGGACCAGCTCGATCCAGGTGGCGCCGGGCTTGAGCGGGATGGGATTGCCGGCGAAATCGACAAACTCCAATACGCCGGGCTGCGCCGGCCGACGCCAGTTGCCGTCGATCATCCGGCCATCGCGGAACACGCGCGCCAGGCCCTGCCCCCACAACTGGATTTCAATCGAGCGCGCGCCGCCCACGTCCTCGACGATGCCGGTCACAGCGTGATGGGCATACACCACAATCACATTTGCAGCGGCCAGCGTCTGGCGCGTGAGGCGCTCGGTGTGCGGCGTCCGGCCATAGAAGCGCTTCCACAGGCCGTCTGCCGCATCATAAGCCCAGGTGACCGTCCCGCTGCCATAGGGCACATTCACGGATTTCACGGGGATGCCGCCAGCAGGGGCGCCGGCGTCGAAGCGCCAGGCGCTGAAAGCGCTGGGCCGATTTTTGCCGCGTTGCTCCAGCACGGCCCAGGCGTTGACGGCGCTGGCGAACAAGTTGTGTGGCACGCCGGCGTCGTTCGTGCGATACATCGGGCAGCCTTTGCAGCCGGAGTAGCGGCCCAGATCGGCCACCATGGCGCGGTCATCGCGATAGGCCGGCGACTGGCGCATCAGCCGCTGCACGCCGGGGCTGGTTCCAGAGCAGACTAGGCCGGCGTCGAAAATCTGCGGCAGTTCGAGGTCGATCAGCCGGCAACTGCGCACCGAGCCGACTTTCTCCGGCGCATGGGTCAGGTAGAGCGCAGTGAAGCGGGTGATGTTGCCTTCGGACAGGTGCTCGACCACCACATCGGCCAGGCTCAGGCCGGTCTGAGGGCGCACGTTGGCCGTGTTGGCAACCTTGATGAGCAACGCCCGTCGCTGCGCGGCGGCATCGTCAAGCGGCAGGCCGGTGAACGGGTTCACGCCGCCGGCGCGTGTTGGCGCGGGCGCGCCGGCGCTTATCGATGCGACGATCCCACACATCAAAATGAGGCTGTGTAAGCGTTGTCTTCTCATGCGCGTTCACCTTGACTTGTGATGCACTGGCTCAGACCTGGCAGGCGCGCAGCCCGCGCGCGATGTCTGGTTGCTGCGCCGCAATGCGCTTGCCGATGAAGATGACGAACTCTGCGCGCGATGGGTCGGCGGCTGCGGCGAACACCTCGGTGCTGAAGCGGCGCGGCACAAAGTTGAACAGGCGCAACGCCGGCGAGTCGGCCAGGCGAATGAATCCTTTGGCGCGGTAGACGTTCTGCACTATGCCGCTCTTGAGAAACCGGGTCAATCGGCCTTCATCGAGCGGGCCATCCAGTTGAACCACGAAACTGTCGATCTGATCTTCGGACAGGTGATCGTGGAACGCGGGGCGACCGGGAATTGACGATTGGAGATTGACGATTGACGATTGATCGTGATCGTGAACATGACCGTGACCGTGACCGCCCTCCGTCGTGCGCGCGTCGATTTGTCGCTGCACCGCCTGCACCAGCGCGTCGATGTCGCGGTCGGCGTGGGCAACCTGCGCGCCGAATAACACATCGGGCGGCACATCGCAGTAAGAGGTGCGCAGGATGGCGCACTTTGCGTTGAACTGCCGGATGCGCTTCTCCACAGCAGTCAGTTGCTCGGGCGTGACCAGCTCGGCCTTGTTCACCAGCACAAAATCGGCCATGTAGACCTGCCATTCGACAGCCGAGGACAGCCGGGCGTACTGCACGAACCGCTCGGCGTCGATCACACATACCACCGAGTCGAGGCGCAGGGCGGGGTGGTTCAAGCCGTGCAACACAGCGGCCGGGTTTGCCACGCCCGACGACTCAACGATCAGCGCGTCGGGGTGGAGTGTGTCGATGATTTGATCGACCGTCTGTTCGAACTCGCCCTTGATGGTGCAGCACACGCATCCTGACGACAGCCGGGTGATGGACAGATTGCCGTCGGTCTCCGCGCTCAGGATTTGCCCATCGACATCCATCTCGGCCAGGTCGTTGATGATGAAGGCGAGGTTGCGCGTTTTCCAGTCGGTTTGCAGCAGGCGGCGCAACAGGGTCGTCTTGCCGGCGCCGAGGAAGCCGGTCACGACGGAAAAGGCGGTGCGGGGAGGGGGGGTGGAAATGGTCATTACATCTGTACTGCGCTTCTGAGGGCGGGCACTGCTTCGACGGCGCGTCCGATCTTCTGGGGTGCGGCGCGCGCCTCGAGCGCGGCGATGACTTCATCCAGCCGGGCCGGGTCGGCGCGGTCGGCGTTGACCACGAACCACAGATCGGCGCTGGCAACCTGTCGCTCGGTGAGATAGTCCAACGGCCGGCCGACGCGCGCCATGCGCTCGGCGTCGGTCATGGTCACCAGATGCGTTTCGTTCACCCAACCGTACAACTGGGCCAGGGTGATTTCCAGCGCATCGGGGCTGGCCACCGGCGAGCCTTCAAGGATCACCACATCGGGGGGCGGCTGTTCCTGCGCCCACTTCTTGAGCATGGCGAAGAGGCCCATGGCCAGGTCGCAACACACACACCCGCCGTGAATCTCGACCACATCGAGCGTCTGGGCGCCGGGGGTAGTGAGCCGGCCGGGGCCGTTGTGCAGAATGCGCACGCGCCGGCCCTCCTGTTGCAGCGCGGTTGCCAGAGCGACGATGGCGCTGCTTTTGCCGACGCGCGAGTAGCCGATGAAGGTGATCAATTTCACGGACAGGATGATACCAGCCGGCGCGCAAATGCGCCCCTTGAATCGGCCGATGATAGACTGGCGCCCATCACGCGCCCGGCGCGCATCCTAAAGCGGAGGCTTCCATGCAATCAGGCAAACCAACTATCACCGTGCGAGACCGGTGGCGCTATTGGTTCGACAAAACCATGTCGCGCGGCACGCCGGCCCAGGTCGCGCTGCTGGCGCTGGGATCGCTGGCCATCATCACCCTCAGCGGCGCACTGGTCAGCCTGACCGGCGCCGCGCCCGAAGGCGGAGAGCCGTCCACCTTCATCGACGCCACCTGGAACAGCCTGATGCACGCCTTCGATCCCACGCGCGTCGACAATTACCCCGACTGGGGCTTTCGCGGCATCATGGCGTTCGCCACGCTTGGCGGATTGTTCATCGTGAGCGCCTTCATCGGCATTCTCACCACCGGCCTGGACAACCGGCTGCAAAACCTGCGGCTCGGCCGCTCGCGGGTGATCGAGCGCGACCACACGCTCATTCTCGGCTGGTCGCCCAAGGTCTTTCCCATCCTGTCCGAGCTGGTGATCGCCAAAGCCAACGAGCGCAAGCCGCGCATCGTCGTGCTGGCCGAACAGGGCAAGGTGGATATGGAGGAGGAAATCCGCACGCGCATCGGCCGGACGGGACGAACCCAGATCATCTGCCGCACCGGCAGCCCCATCGACCCGGCAGACATCGACATCGCCAACCCCGATGAAGCCTCGGCCATCATCATTCTGTCGCCCAATGGCGACGACGACCCGGACGCCCAGGTCATCAAGTCGATCATGGCGCTGACGCGCGACCGCGAGCGCAAGGCAGGCCGATATCACATCGTGGCGGAAATCCAGGAAGCGCGCAATCTAGGCGTGGCGCGCCTGGTTGGCGGCCAGGATGCCACCCTGATTTTGTCCGGCGATCTGATTTCGAAATTATCTCAAAAGTCGGCTTGAGCCAGTCT
>Ga0308419_1001655_pt1 | contig 14833 bp, 17 predicted proteins | sample HotsprSampleMS50_FD_203674 | JGI IMG/M metagenome (GOLD analysis project Ga0308419, IMG submission 203674) | Hot spring phototrophic mat microbial communities from Mushroom Spring, Yellowstone National Park, Wyoming, United States - 20090730_MS50 ... | reverse complement strand
CCTCCAAGGAGGCCACGCGAGGTTCCCATCCCAAAAGTTCTCGGGCCAACGTGATGTCGGGTCGGCGGACTTTGGGGTCATCCTCCGGCAGCGGCTTGAAGACAATCTCGCTTTGCGATTCCGGGATAAGGCGGAGGACTTCTCGGGCCATGTCCAGGATGGTGATTTCCTCGGGGTTGCCGAGGTTGACGGGGAATGGGTAATCGGTGTGAACCAGCAGCCGAAAGATACCTTCTACCAGGTCGTCAATATAACAGAAGCTGCGGGTTTGGGAGCCGTCTCCATAAACGGTAAGGGGTTGATTGGTGAGGGCCTGGGTAATGAAGTTGGGCAGGGCACGGCCGTCCTGGAGACGCATGCGGGGGCCGTAGGTATTGAAGATGCGCACGATTCGCACAGAGAGGCCATGTGTGCGGTGGTAGGCCATGGTCATCGCTTCCAGGAAGCGCTTGGCTTCATCGTAGACGCCGCGCACGCCGATAGGGTTGACGTTGCCCCAGTAGGATTCTTTCTGGGGGTGCTCCAGGGGGTCGCCGTATACTTCGGAGGTGGAAGCTACCAGGATAGTGGCGCCTTTGGCGCGGGCTAATCCTAAGCACTTGTGGGTGCCGAGCGCGCCGACTTTGAGCGTCTGAATCGGCATCCGCAGGTAATCTGCTGGTGAAGCCGGCGACGCAAAATGCAGAACATAGTGCAGCTCCCCCGGCACATGGATGAAGTTCGTCACATCATAGTGGTGGAACTGAAAGCGGGGATTGCCGAAAAGGTGCTCAATATTTTCCAAGGAGCCGGTGGAGAGGTTGTCCATGCCAATAACCGTAAAGCCTTCGGATAGAAAGCGGTCACATAAATGAGAGCCAATGAAGCCTGCCGCCCCTGTTATCAAAACGCGCTTGGGCACCTGGCAAAGGTATGGGTAAAGGTGTGTACTTTTGCCGTATGCCGAAGCGCACCTATCAGCCCAGTCGGATCAAGCGACTGCGAACACATGGCTTCCGAGCCCGGATGCAGACCCGGTGGGGCCGAGCTGTCCTCGCCCGCCGCCGCGCTAAGGGTCGTCATCGCCTCACCGTCAGCGACACCATTGCCGGCAAACCCTACTAAACCCCGCTATACCCTTCCCCGCGCAGCTCGCTTGCGTGGGAATGCCGCTTTTAGGTATCTCTGGAAGTTTGGTCGGCTTTATCGAGAGGGTGGCCTCGTCTTGCGGGCAGTCTTTTTCCCCATAGCGCTTTCCCAGCCTGCTGTAAAGGCAGCCTTTCTGGTGCGAAAAAAGCTATTTAAGCGGTCGGTCAAGCGTCAGCGCATTCGGCGGCTGCTCCGAGAGGGGCATCGCCATCTTCGACCGGATTGGGAGGCCGTCCTCAAAGGCGCCGAGGCCTGGCTCTTGTGGAGTTGGGAGGGCCCTACCTCTCCCAGCCTGAGAGCGCTTTCATCGGCTATGCAGCGACTCTTTGACAAGGCGTATCAGGCATGGCAAAAGTCCTTATCTTTTTGATTCGGGCGTATCAGCATTTGCTATCGCCGTATTTGCCGCAGACCTGTCGGCATCAGCCGACCTGCTCGGGGTATGCGGTGGAGGCTATTCGCCGGCATGGGGCATGGAAAGGCCTGTGGCTGGCGCTAAAACGTCTCTCCCGCTGTCATCCGTGGGGGACTTCTGGCTACGATCCGGTTCCGCCCTAACCGCATCCCAAAGGATGCCGGGATGTCGTTGCTGCGCTAAGCGGTTTCGCATCGTGGGGGAAAGGGGATTCCCCCGCAGGTCCAATCGCGCTAGCTTAGGCAGCTCTAAAATTTCCAGCGGCACCTGAGAGAGCTGATTGTCCCGTAGGTCTATCTCGCGCAGGCGAGTGAGTTCGCCCCACCCTCGGGGGAGAGCTGTGAGCTGATTACCCCGCAGCGAAAGAACCTCCAAGTCTTTTAGGGTGGTGATGCGAGAGGAGAGCGTCTGAATGGCATTTCTATCCAGGCGTAGGATTTTTAGCTGCGGAAGGCTCCAGACGATGGCTGGCACTTCCGAAAATCGGTTATCTTGCAGGTATAGCTCTGTGACGGAAGGGGGCAGCTCTAAAAAGGGAGGCCAAGTAGGCCATCCGTAGCCGTTGAGGTGGGCTTTGTGGACGGGGAAAGGATGGTGAAAATGGTAGAGGGCGGCGGCCGCCGCGACGCTCAGGAGCAAAATCAGCAGCACATAGCGCAGGTAAAGGGGAACAGGTTTGTCGACAGAGAAGCGATGCTGGTAAGTCGTCCAGGCTTTTTGAAGGGTCTTTTGGCGCTTGCGGCGCTGGCGCTCCCGCTGCGCTAAAAGCAGGAGATGATACCGCAGGCGCAGCGCCGGCTCGGAGAGGACCTGGTAGGCCTCGTTGAGCTGGCGCATTTTTTCTTCGGCGGCCGGGTCTTTGCTGACGTCAGGGTGGTAGAGCCGGGCCAGTTCCCGATAGCGGGCCCGCACTTTGTCTACCGGCGCTCCAAAAGGGAGGCCTAATAGCCGGTAATAGTCCTTCACGTGGTTCAAAGTTAGGCCAAGTATGGGATGTTTCCTACTATCAGCCCCGTCCAAGCCGAAGTCCGCCAAGGATGTTAGCCGCCGCTCAGCTCCTCAGTAGTAAAGCCCCTTGCAGTAAAGCTTTCGCCCTACTGATCATGCCACTTGCGATGAGCCTTTATCAGATTTGCCCGAAAGGATAGAAGTTTTTTCAGCTCTTCTTGATAAGCTTGCGCTGTAGAAAGGTCAGCCTGTGACACGGCCTCCCGGATTATCTCCTGTAGCCGCTCGCTTTCCGCATCAATAGCCCGCAGTAGCGCTATGAGAGCCTCTTCAACCGGCGTGCTAGCCATACATAAAAAAGGTTTCAGCGGCCTTCCTCATGACCGCAGCTCGTAGGTAATCGTGATGACGCACCCTGACCGCTCGAACATTGTCAGCGCCGAGCAGTACTTGGTGCGGGCCAGCTCAATTGCGCGCTCGACATCAGCCGGCTGTGCATCCGGACTATGAACGGTCACATGCAGCGCCACGACTGTGAAGACCTTCGGGAAGTCCTCCGCCCGCTGCGCCTTCGCCGTAACCTGATAAGCGGCCACGGACTTCCGTTTTTTCTGGAGGATGCTTACCACATCGGCCGAGAAACACGCCATCATGGAGAGCAAAAGCCCCTCCATTGGACGCGCCGCTGCATCTCCTCCCCCCACCTCTTTCGGCGAGTCAAACGCTAACGCATGTCCGCTATCGGACTTTCCAGTAAAAAGAAGGCCTTGTCCTGTGTAGGTTAGCGTAGCTTCCACGGGTGGGCCCGGAGGGATTTGAACCCCCGACCAACGGATTATGAGTCCGCTGCTCTAACCGCTGAGCTACAGGCCCGTGCCGAAGGTGGGACTCGAACCCACACGGGATAACCCCACACGCCCCTGAAACGTGCGCGTCTACCAGTTCCGCCACTTCGGCAGCTTTGCAGAGCCGGGAACCTTGGCCCCTTTGGCCCGGCAAAGGTACGAAAAAATCCCAATCGCCTGCCTCTTCACGCCAAGCAGCTCGATCGGACCACACGAGGCCGCCCGCTATTAGGGCGAAATCCTGTATCTTTGCCCTCCATGGCTGTAAAACTCAGATTGCGTCGGGACGGCCGCACGCACTACGCCTTTTTCCACCTCGTAGCGGCTGATAGCCGCTCACCACGCGATGGCCGCTTCATAGAGAAACTCGGCTATTACAACCCCAATACCCACCCCGCCGAGATCGTCCTCAACGAAGAGCGCGTCCTCCACTGGCTCAAGAATGGCGCCCAGCCCACCGAAACCGTGCGTTCTATCCTCTCTAAGCAGGGTATCCTGCTCAAGCTCCACCTTTACCGCAAGGGCAAATCCCCCGAAGAAATAGAAGCTGCCTACCAGGCGTGGAAAGCCGAGAAAGAAAAGCGCGCCGCCCAAAAAGTGAAAGCGTAACGCCGCTTCCCGTCGAGCAGCTTTTCCTGTGGGGCATCGTTACGCGGCCCCAGGGGCTGCAGGGACATGTGCTCGTGCGCATCTTTTCCCAGAATCCCGCCGCGTATCCGCTAAAAACTTTCTGGACAGCGCTAAAAGCGGCGCCGCTGGCTGAGCCCCGAGCCGTTGCTTACGCCCAGCCATTCAGTAGCCGCAGTCCTGACGACCCTAAAACTGAACCCTTCTGGCGCATCCGCTTCAAGGGCATCCAGGACCGCGACACCGCTGAAACCCTGCGGGGCCTACACCTTTACCTTCCTCAAGCGTATCTGCCGCCCCTGCCACCTGGTCGCTTTTACTATTTTGAGGCTGAAAATGCGCAGGTCATAGACCGCCGCGAAGGCCCCAAGGGCACTTTGCAGGAAATCCTCCCCGGCACCCAATATGATTTTTTCATCGTGCGAGGTCCTGCGGACGAAGTCTACTGGGTGCCTGCCCCCTTCGTAGAGTCCCTCGACAAAACCACCCATCCCCCCACGCTCTGGGTAGAGGCGCCCCCAGGCCTCTGGGACCCTTCCCTCTCCCAGGGCCGCCCGTGAAAAATTCCCTACCTTTGTCCCATGTCCCGAGAAGCTATCCTCGCCCTCAAAGAGCGCCTCGAGGCGCTAAGGAGGTTTCTTTGACATCCCGGGCCGTACCACCCGCATGGCTGAGCTCCAAGCCGCCACCGAAGCGCTACACTTCTGGGATGACCCCGATGCCGCCCAAAAAACCCTCACCCGCCTCAAAGCCGAAAAAGACTGGGTGGAAAAGTATGAGTTTGCACAGAGCCAGGTAGAGCTGGCCGAGATGGCCTACGAACTCTACTTACAAGGCGACATCGAAGAAAAAGAGTTTCACGCTGCCCTCGCCGAAGCCGAAAAAGCGATTGCCGACTTGGAGTGGCAGAAGATGCTCTCCGCCCCGGAAGATGCCTATGGGTGCGTGCTCGAGATCAATGCCGGCGCCGGCGGGACAGAAGCCCAGGACTGGGCCGCCATGCTGGCCCGTATGTACACCCTCTTCGCCCAGAAAAAAGGCTGGAAAGTCCAAATCGTGGATGAGCTGGAAGGCGAAGGGGCCGGCTATCGCTACATTACCCTGGAAATAGACGCCCCTTACGCTTACGGCCTCCTCAAAGGCGAGTCCGGCGTCCATCGGCTTGTACGTATCTCCCCCTTTGACGCTAACCAGCGCCGTCATACCTCCTTTGCCGGCGTCTTCGTGTATCCCCTCGTGGATGACAAAATAGAAATCCAAATCAACTCCGAGGACTTGGAGTGGGATACATTTCGGGCCGGGGGCCACGGCGGCCAAAATGTCAACAAAGTGGAAACCGCCGTTCGCGTCCGCCACAAACCCACCGGTATCGTCGTCTCCTGCCAGCAGGAGCGTTCTCAGCACCAAAACCGCGAAAAAGCCCTCCAGCTCCTCAAAAGCCGCCTCTACCAGTTAGAGCTGCAAAAGCGCGCCGAAGAAAAAGCCAAACTGGAAGCCCAGAAACGCCCCATTGAGTGGGGATCGCAGATTCGCAGCTACGTCCTGCACCCCTACAAGCTCGTCAAAGACCTGCGCACCAACTACGAAACCTCCGATGCCCAGGGCGTCTTAGACGGCGACATCGAGCCGTTCTTGAAGAGTTATCTTTTGCAAGCTTCTGTGGTATGAGAGGAATAGGCCTATTAGGGCTGCTAACTTTGAGCTGGGCGCAGTCTGGGCGCTACTGGGATAGTCTCTTTTCCTACCGGCGAGAGACGGTCGCTTATGGTCAGGCGATGCCTATAAGTGGCACCACGCAAACCCTCTATGCTGATATTTACCTACCGGAGCCGGATACTGAGCAGGCGCGGCCGCTGGTGGTGTTTCTCTATGGAGGGGCATACGTGTCGGGTAGTCGACGAGATAGCGACATTACGCACTTGGCCCGATACTTTGTGCGGCGCGGCTATGTGACGGCCTGCATAGACTACCGTCTCGGCCTAAGCTGGCCTACTGCTACGGAGTGGATCACGGCTTCTATTCGGGCCGTGCAAGACCTGAAAGGCTTTTTGCGGTTTGTACGGCGCAGCGTGATCGTCGATGGCAATCCCTACGGCATAGACACGAACCGTATCTATGTAGGAGGCTCTTCGGCGGGGGCGTTTACAGCCCTGCATGCGGCCTATATCACGAGCTTATCGGAGCTGGCGCAAGTCCCGCAGGCCGATACGGCCACCATCCGGCAAATAGGGGGGCTTTCGGGCACCTCAGGGCCAGCTGGCTATTCGGAGACATTCCACGGCGTTTTTAGCTTATCAGGGGGTATCTTGCGCTCCAGCTGGCTCCAGCCCGGCAAAGTCTCCGCCGTTATAGCGATGCATGGCACCGGCGACCAGACTGCCCCCTATAAGTCAGGCCTTCTGCCCTTTATCAACCTCCCCGCCGAAGGCGGATACAATATTGACTCCGCGGCCGCAGCCCAGGGCCTGTATCATGACCTTTTCACGTGGGTGGGGGCCGGACACGTTCCCTACGGCACGCAGACCTCCGTCAATCCCACCTACATGCGCGATGTGGAAGCTTTCCTCCGCTACCACTTTTATCAGTGGAATAGCCGCTTTACCGCTGCGCTCCCAGCTGGTGAAAATAGCCTATCGCCGCAGGGCCCCTATCAGGTTTATCGCTTAGATGGTACCTTCTGGGGCGTAGTTGAAGCCCCCCATAGCCTGCCGCCCGGCATATGGATTTTGTACGCGCCCCCATACAAGCCCCGTCTCCTCTACCGGTATTGAGGCCTCACCGGCGGCTTCTCCTCCTCTTTTATCTGGCCCGCCCGCCCAATCTCGCCCTCTTAGCCGCTGCCGCCCTGCTGGCACTCTACCTTTTGCACCAAACCCAACCCCTCCTGCCAATCCATGAAGTGCGCGCCTTCTACCTCATCACGAGCGCCCTCCTCATCATGGCCGGCGGCTACTGGCTCAATGACCTTTACGATGTTGAAATAGACACCATCAACCGGCCGCGCCGGGCCGCCGCCGTTCGCCTACTGACACGCCGGCGGCTCCTGACAGCGGTAACGATAGCCTGGGGCGCGGCCCTACTCTGTACAATTCCCCTACGGTGGCAGTTCAAGGCGCTTCACCTGCTGGTGATAGGGGCGCTTTTCTGGTATAACCGCTGGGGAAAACGGTTAGGCCTTCCCGGGAATCTCCTCGTGGCCGGGCTTACGGCCCTGCTACCCTGGGAATTGATGCTCCTGACTGGTCGTACCGCCTATGCGGTAGACTGGATGATCCCGCTCGCAGCGGTTTTCAACTTCGCCCGGGAAGTCGTCAAAGATGCCGAAGACCAGCCTGGCGACCTGCCTCACGGCGTGCGCTCCCTTCCTATGCGGCTCTCGCCCCGTGCTTGGCACCTCATCCTCCGCTTAGGCTGGCTCAGCCTCCTCGCCTTCCTCTACCTACCCGCCCTCACCAAATACCTCCTCTGGCAGACCACCCCCGCCGCATATCTCATCGCGGTTACCCTCGGCTCTGCGCTGCCCCTCCTGTGGGGACTCACTGACCTTTCTAACTACCGCCTCCTCTCCCGCCTCCTCAAAGTCGCTATGGCGGGCGGACTCCTCGCGCTCGCCTTTCTCTAAGCAGGCACACCCTACATTTGTCGTATGAAGGTGGTCATTCCCATGGCCGGGACAGGCAAGCACCTCCGCCCGCACACCTACAGCCAGCCTAAACCCCTCATCCCCATCGCCGGCAAACCCCTCATCCGCCACATCGTGGACAGCCTCGTCCAGGCCGGCTTCACAGAGTATGTCTTTATCTTGGGCTATCTCGGCGAAAAAGCCCGCCACTACTTGCAGAGCACCTACGGCGAGGCCCTTACCCTGCATTTCGTCCAGCAGGAGCCTCGGCTGGGCCTCGCCCACGCTATCTGGGTCTGCAAAGCCCTCATCGAAAACGACCCCGCTATCCTGATTGTACTGGGAGATACCCTCTTGCAGTTAGACTGGCAGGACTTTACCCAAAATGGCCTCTCCCGCCTGGCCATCTCCCGGGTCGAAAACCCTACGCTTTTCGGGATCGCCGAGGTGGAAGCTGATGGTCGTATTCGCCGCCTCGTGGAGAAGCCCGCTATCCCCCGCAGTAACTTCGCCTTGGCCGGCGCCTACTACATCCAGCAGCCAGCCCGGCTCCTCGCTGCTATCCAGCACCTTTTAGACCACTCCCTCCTCTCCCACGGCGAATACCAGCTCACCGATGCCCTTCAGCGCCTGATTGAGGAAGGCCACCCTTTCCAGGCCTACCCCGCAGAACACTGGCTGGACTGCGAACGCAAAGAAGCTCTGCTCGAAGCCAACCGCATCCTCCTGCGCACCGAAGCCGTAGAGGACTTCCCCACCTACCCAGATACCGTCATCATTCCCCCTGTCTACATACCCCCTTCCTGTAAGCTCCACCGGGCTATCATCGGCCCTTATGTCACGCTCGGCGAAGGCGCCGACGTCCAAAACGCCATCATCCAAGACAGCATCGTAGGAGCCTACGCCCGCATCCGCCACATCCTCCTGCGTAGCTCCATCATCGGTGGCGAAGTCTCCATCCAAGGCCACGAAACCCAGCTCAACCTCGGCGACCACACCGACATCGAACTCTAACACCCTCCCCCCAATCCGCTAAAAAGGCGACGCTATGCGGACTTTCTGGGAAAGCTGGCGCGGGAAGCTCCGCAGATAGACGCTCTCCCTATCATGGGCATCCGGCCTGTGGCTACCTGAGTCGCGTGTGCGGTTCTACCCGCCTCCTCACCCCGCATACCACCGCCCCCGCCAGACAAATCCCTGCCGCCAAAGCGCCAGAACGCCCAGCACTATCCCTTGAAAAAACCGATACACCAAGAGAAGCGGTAGATAGCGCAAAACCCCCCGTACGTTCAGCACCATTCGCAGCCGCCACAAAGGCAGCATTTCAGCCACTATCCACAGCCCCAAGCTTCCCCATCCGGACGAAAGTACTACCCACGGCACGATTGCCTGGACGCTCCAGTAAAACTTCGCTGAGAGGGGAACGTTCTGGACAGCCTTTCGCCAGCGAAGCCGCTGATGCCACCAGCCCCGGAGAGTCTTTTCGGCCCGGGTCTCCGCATACGCCTCCGGCGTAAAGACCCAACCAAATCGCCACCCCTTCGCCAAAAGCGCCTGCATGAAGTGATAATCTTCCACAAGGGTAGGGGGTAGGCACCGCCATCCGCCGATAGCTTGCCAGGCGCTGTAGCGCACCCAGAGGCTATTTCCGATAGCAGTAGGAGGGGGATTGCCACGCATCTGCTCGGCAGCAATGAGATACAGCGTCGCCGCCCACTCAATCCGCTGGAACCCGCTCCAGAGCCCCTTTGCCCGGGGGAGACTCGGCCCACTCACCGCACCCAGCCGGGGATCAGCTTCCAATGCCCCTACCAGCGTCTCGGCCCAGCTTTCGGGTAGCCACATGTCCGCATCTACCACCCCAAAGTAGGGCGGCTCTACTACATGCTCTTCCAGATATGCCAAAACTGCTTGCTTCCCCGGAAACCGCTCATGATACATTGGCGGAACGTTATGCACTTCATGGGGCGGCCCAGCTAAAAAAAACGCCAGGATAGTCCGCGTCTCATCCGTAGAACCGTCATCTGCTGCTACCACCCGGAGAGGCAGCCGCTGCCGTAGTAGCCTGGGAAGCGTCTCCGGAAGGGTCTGCGCTTCATTACGTGCGCTCAGGAGCACCTTTAGCGGCGAAGGGAACCTATCAGGCTCCACCAGAGCTATCCGCCGCCAGCGCCGCACGTAGTAGCTGATAAAAACCTGCATAAGCAGGTAAATCAGTCCTACGATACCCCCCACTGCACTCAAGGGTACCAGGAAACCGGCGATTTGGCTGGACCCCGGTGGGTCTTCACCGCTTCGTACAGAAGGGATACCAGTTCGCTTAGCCCCTCATGCGTCGCCCCAGAGATAAACAGCTGCGGGTAGGGCACCTCCGGGCGCAGGTATTTATGCCGCTCTTCGGGCGGTATGAGGTCTGCCTTACTAAAAGCAATCACTAAGGGCTTTTCCAGCAGGCGGGTATCGTAAGCCAAAAGCTCCTGTCTCAGCATTTCATACGCCTGCCAGGGATCTTCCCAGTCCAGCGGCAAAAGAAAAAGCAAGATAGCGCCCCGCTCAATGTGGCGCAGAAAGCGCAGTCCCAAGCCCTTCCCCTGATGCGCTCCCGCGATGAGACCGGGCAGGTCCGCTATCACGAGGCTGCGTCCTCGCTCATCTTGAATGACACCCAGGTGCGGGGTCAGTGTCGTGAACGGATACGGCGCAATCCGAGGCCGAGCCCGCGTCAGCGCCGATAGGAGGGTAGACTTCCCCGCATTAGGCGGGCCTACTAAGCACACATCAGCTAAGAGCTTGAGCTCTATCCGGATTCTTCGCTTCTCGCCGGGGCGGCCCGGCTCCGCAAAGTCCGGCGCCTGAAGGGTCGGTGACCGAAACGCATGATTCCCACGTCCGCCTTTCCCCCCTCGCGCCAGACACACCCGAGCCCCTTTCTCCAAAATCTCCCCTAACTTTTCGCCCGTCTCGTCATCGTAAGCCACTGTCCCCAATGGCACCTTCAAGATAATATCCGCCCCCTGCGCGCCCGTCTGGCACCGTCCCCGGCCCGGCTGCCCATCCGGCGCCCTGAGAAACTTTCGGTACTTCACATCCAGAAGCGTCCAACGGCTGGGATCCCCCTCTATGTAGATGCTACCGCCATCGCCCCCATCCCCGCCGTCAGGCCCGCCACGGGGGACGTACTTCTCCCGCCGCCAGTGAACGACACCATCTCCACCCCGTCCGCCCTCTACATACAACCGTACAAAATCTACGAACTCGCCTTCACCTTGCATGTGTGCAGGTAGGATTGGACTTTCTTGCGAAAATCCCCCTCTAATCGGGCCAGCTCTTCTGGCGAAGGGGGATTCTCGGCACTTTCTGGCTGCTGCAGCGCCCATGAAAGGACCTCAAAAATCCCCAGAAAGCTTATCTCCCCCCGTAGAAAAGCCTCTACGGCCACCTCATCAGCGGCATTGAAGAGGGCTGGGGCGGCTAAGCTCTTATCTAAGGCCTGTCGAGCTAATCGCAGCGACGGAAACGTCTCCCCATCTACCGCCTCAAAGGAAAGCTGAGAGAGCTGCGGTATGCGATAGGGTGCGTCTTCCCAGCGGGGACGCTCCGGATAAGCCAGCGCATACAAGATTGGCAGCCGCATATCCGGAAGGCTGAGTTGCGCCTTCAAGGAGCCGTCCGCAAACTCCACCAGCGAATGCACAATGCACTGCGGATGCACCCACACTTCAATCTGGTGATGCGAAATCCCAAAAAGCCAGTGGGCCTCAATCAGTTCCAGGGCTTTATTGACCAGGGTGGCGGAGTCGATCGTGATGCGATTGCCCATGCGCCAGATGGGGTGGTTCAGGGCCTCCGCGGCAGACACCCAAGCCAGCTCAGCCGCCTTACGGCCCCGGAAGGGCCCTCCTGATGCCGTCAAAATCAGCCGCCCTACCGCTTCTATCCTTTCTCCCACCAAACACTGAAACAGCGCACTATGCTCACTATCCACCGGAATTATACGCTCTCGGTGCCCCTGAAGCCACGCCCCCCCAAATACTAGGCTTTCTTTATTGGCCAGGGCCAGCCAGGCCGGGCCCCGAAGCGTGTACCAGCTTGCCCAGAAGCCGACCGCCCCCACAATAGCATTGAGCACCACATCCCCGGGATCAGTGGATAGCTTTTCATATAAGCCTTCCAGGGGCAGAAGGGCAGAGCCGAACCAGCGGCCGTTTTCTGAGCGAAGGCGCTCATACGCTTGCGGGTCGGTTATGGCTACCCACTTCGGACGATAGCGCTCTACAAGCGGTGGCAGCGCCTCCACCTGCCGATGCACCGAAAGCCCCTCTACAACAAACCGTTCAGGAAATTGCGAAATCACTTCCAGCGCTTGCCGTCCGATAGAGCCTGTCGCCCCTAAAATAGATACGCGTCGCATCCCTTCGCAATACTACAACAAAAACTGCTTTGGCCCCGGCCGTGGGGCGTGATGGATTCGAACCACCGACCTCCTGCGTGTGAAGCAGGCGCTCTAAACCCCTGAGCTAACGCCCCAACAGCGCAAAGGTAAGGCTTTTTCTTTTCACCAGCATGGGGCTGCGCTCTCCGTACTCTGCCAGGAGGTAAGCATGGTGGTGTCCTTCCACCCATTGCGTCATTTGCCGATAAGCCGGAGACGGCCCCCAGATGTAGTCTATTCGCAGGGGGATAGGCCGCCACGTGGGTCCTTCCAGCCATCCTGCCGCCCCATAACTATCCCATAAATACCCCCACCATTGCCCCGCCGCATAACTTAGCGGTATCGCATTAAAATCCCCACACACCCACATCGGCCGCTGCCAGGCCTCTCGTATCCGCGCAAGTAAGCTATCTATTTCCCGCTGGGCCTCCCATACGCGGTGCCAGTGCCTATACTTCCAGCTCTCCGCCTTCCCTAAGCGGTACGAGGGATAATGCACATTCACCACCTGCACTGTATCCCCACTTGGTAAAGCCACCTTGCCTGCCAAGACACCGTTGGTACTTCCCCGTAAAAGAATAGAAGCCCCGTAATCTGTCACCGGATACCTCGAAAGAATCGCCATTCCCATGGCTGGACCGGCTTTCCTAAAAAGGATATACGGATACCCCGCTCGCTCCGCGAAACATTCTGCCGAATAGTCTCCCAGATATACCTCCTGTAGGCACACTACATCGGCGCGCACTTCGGCCAGGAAGGCTAAATCCCGTTCAATCAGTTTTCGTTCATAATGTGAGGCATCCATATTCCAGGTGGCGATACGAAGGGTAGGGGGGGGAGGAGGTTTTTTTTCCGAAAAAGGCCAAAGCCGATAAGTGAATCCCCAGCTAAGGCCCCACATTCCTGCCAGAAAGCCCCAGTAAAGTCGCTTATCTCGGTCTTTCCACAAGAAGTACGCTACGACTACCCAGCCCCCATACATAGCTCCCAGTGCCGCCATCAGGGGCCATGACCATACATACGGCGGCACCCACACACTGAGTAGGGCTAAGACTGCCCACCCTCCACTAAGCAAACGAACCCAGCGAAGCAAAAGCGTGTCGCGTTACAACCTTTCCGTGGCTTTCTGTAAAATCCGTAGCTCCCGTCGGGAAAGGCTTCTTATGCCCTTGGCGTGAATCTTTTCCAGAATCCGGTCTACCTCCTCCTGCGAAATCTCCTGAGGCCCCTCAAAGTGCTCGCGGATCGCCTGAATGAGGTTTTCTGGGCGCCACCCCTGCCGGAAAGCATAGCCTATTATCATCCCGGCTGCCGACCCCGATAAATGCGCAATTGCCACGGCTTCATTTGTCAACGCCGTCACAAAGTCTAAAAACAGCCAGATGAGGCCTACCCACCGCAGGGCTATCGGTCCGATGAAAAACAAAAACACAGGATAATGCGGCATGAGGGTGACCGTAGCTAAAATTATGCCATTCACGGCGGCAGAGGCGCCCAGCGCATAGCCTCCCACGCCCTTTGCTAAGGTATAGCTCAAATACCCCACCGCCCCGGCCAGGCCTGCAAGCCCATACACCCATGCTAACCGCCTTTCCGGCTGAACCGTCATAAACAGCCGCCCCATCCAGTAGAGCCAGAGCATATTGAAAAGCACGTGCCAAAAGCTATATACATCATGCAAGAACATGTGCGTCACAATAGACCAGGGCTGCCGCAGGAGCTCAAAAAGACTCCCCGGTAGGGCAAGCTTATGGTAAAACCAACGAAAGAGGGCCTCCTGCCCGCCGACGCGCGCCAACAAGGCAAAGAGCACCATCAAACCATACAGGGCTATATTGATCCCCAGGAGCCACCCCAAAACAGGCGATCGGTAGAATAGGGAGAAACGCCCTCGCCCCATAAGTTTGGCAAAGATAACAAAAAGAGACTTACGGCAGGTTGGGCATAGGTATCAGGGGTTATCGGCGGCCGTTCTCCCCTTCCGAGTGGAAATGAGGGCATAGAGGGGGACTTCTAAACGGGCCAGGAGCTCCCCTCCCTCAAGTTGGGCGTAAGTCCTCGGCCTGTAGAAGGCTAAGAGCCTGATTTTTTGCCCAGTGGGGGACCCACAGGCGCAGGGGACCAAAAGCCGGATTAGGCGGGAAGCCACTCAGGAGGCCTGCTCCCCAGAGGCTCTGGGTATGTTCATTTTCCACGAAGGTGGGGATGCCGGCGCTTTCCAGAAGGGTTTTAGCCCGCCAGAGCGCAAAACCACTGGAAAAAGACCCTAAAAGCGCCCACTCCCTCATGGCACGATCGTAGCGATGCTGGTCGTAATATCATTGCTGCGGTGGCCCGCCCGATCCAGGATATATACCCGAAACTGCACCTGTTCCTGAGCAGCATTGGGATTGAGACGAATGATACCCGGGATGCTCACCTCTATAGTGCCCTGAATAGACTGTGGAGTCGGCCCTTCGTAGAATTTAGGCATGTTGTACCGGATGATCCCATCATAACCCGCTGGGAATAGGGTAGAATCACGCAAGTCTATCAGAAACAGATCGGGTTGATTATCGGGTTGGCCACCCAAATCGCCATCACCGTCCTTATAGCGAAGGGTGAGGACAAGGGTGCCAAACTCCTGGACCACCGCGGGCTGGAGGCTCTCAAACTCTATCTGGGGTTCTACGGCAAAGACGACATTTTCCCGGCGGCAGCTCAGAAGAAAGAGCAGGACGAGGCTGAGAAGGACGCCTTTCAAGAGAGACGTAGCAGCCATAGGCCCTGAAAGCTTGCCAGTCCTATTTCCCGGACGGGGATGTCGGAAGGGGGAC
>Ga0308419_1001651_pt1 | contig 14842 bp, 9 predicted proteins | sample HotsprSampleMS50_FD_203674 | JGI IMG/M metagenome (GOLD analysis project Ga0308419, IMG submission 203674) | Hot spring phototrophic mat microbial communities from Mushroom Spring, Yellowstone National Park, Wyoming, United States - 20090730_MS50 ... | reverse complement strand
CGATTCGTTTTGCGCTTGGTCGCGGAATTTGACATAAATGGTGCGCTCGCCCTGCTTTCCTGAATCAAATTTCCACTCCATAGAAGTTTTGTAAGGCTGCCATTCGGCATCAGAAAAGTCGCTCTTCTCACTAATCTTCATATCGGTAGCGCCTCTGGCAAAAATAGAAAGGGATACTTTGCCATTGGGGTCAGTAGTGAATCGCTGGTCGCCGTTAATGATGATACGCGGATCGACGGGTGGGATTGCATCTACAAAAATTTCTGCGGAAGCAACCACAGACTCGTTACCAGCTTCATCTCTGAACTTAACGAACACTTTACGCAGTCCATCGCCCGGCTCTAATTTCCAGTTGGGCACAGCCGTGCGGTATGCTTGCCAGCGAGCATCTTTGAAAGTAGATATGTTGCTCAACATCATGTATTTGGCGTCATCTGCCTGAATCTCGAGACTTACCATATTTTCGGGGTTATTTACAAACCCCCCCTCAGCATTAATAGCAATCTTCGGATTTTTAGGTGGTGTGCGGTCTAAAGTAATGGTAGCTTCTAAAGTGGGCGTTACATTACCATATTTGTCTTTTAATTTCACATATACTTTTTTCTCTCCTTCATCATTCCCTAGATTCAACTGACCATAATCGCTCTGAAATTCTTTCCATTCAGCGCCATCCATATTAGGGTAGCGACTGACCATCATTTGACGTGCGCCTGCCGCTTCAATTTTAAGTGTAACTACTCCGCTTTGAGTGTACTTATTGCCACCGTCCAGAAGGACGCGTATGTTTTCTAACTGAGTAAGCTCTTGCGCACATAGTGCTAAGGACACGATGAGCCACAATAGGGAAAAAACAAAAGTCTTATGTGTCATTGGATTATTACATTGGGTTTTTTAAACAAATGTCTCACAGAGTCTCACAGATATATAACGAATATTTGTATGGTAAATTTTACTTTTTATTCAGCTCTGCATTAATATCAGCAATCTTTTTTAGTGTGGCCTGATAGGCTGGACTATGTTCTCCCTGCAACCTGCGCTGATTGTCGAGCATACTTCTGTAAATTCTGATTGCTTCGGGGTAGTTTTTACGCAAGGCTGCCAAATCAGCCAGTTTGAGCGTACTAAGCGTATATTGAATACTGCCCTTGCCGTGATAGGTTGCATCTATTGCATTGGCTTGTTTGAGCAATGGCTCTGCGGCTTCTAATTTATTTTGGGCAATGAGAAAATCTGCATAGTTGGCAAGTGATTGTCCGTAATCAGGATGTTTGTCGGTAAGATTTTTCTTACGGAGTTCAATGTTGAATTTAAGCAAAGAGTCGGCTTTGGCAACATCTGAGAGGGACAGGTAATAAAATGCTAGCGAATCGATGGCTTTTGCATATTGCACCTGTTTATCATTCAGCTTTTTAGCCTGCTCGGCAACATCTAATAAGGCTGGTTCAATTTTAGCCTTATTGCCTGTTTGCTTATATAGCGCTGCCAATTGTGCCATTTGTTCTACATAAATTACTTCATGTTCGGGTGTTTTTTTATTTGCCTTACTAATTTCAATTGCTTTTTTAAAATTATTTTCTGCTTCATTGATTTTTCCAATACTTAGTTCGGCAGCTGCTAATTGTGCAAGCGCTGTGGAATATTCTATGCTTTGCTCGGTTTTAAGAGCTTTTACGGCATCAACCTTTTGCTGATACAGCGCAGCAACGGCGGCATACTCATTCATTTCGACCAAACTCTTAATGAGTTTATCGAGTTCATCTATCAACTTGTCAGGAGCATATGCCTGTACGCCGGTGATATATTCTTTGCCGTAACGGACGCTTTCTTGCGGCTTATTGAGAAATTTACACCCCAAATGCAACTGATAATACGCTGTGTAATACTGTGCGGGATGAATTTGTTGAGCTTTACTCAATTCTATCCATTTTAGGTTAAAATCATTGGCTTTTTCATACTCTTTCATGCGGAAATAAACATCAGCCATTTCACTTGCCATTTCTACTATGCGCGGGTTTTTATTGCCGAGTATTTTAATACCTTGTTCATAAGCAGGCGCATATTGTGCTTCTGCTTTAGCCAAACGGTTAGTTAAACGCAACAAACGGGCGTATTCGTGCTGTGTGATAATAAAATCAGCTGTTTGTTCTTGTTTTAGTGCTTTTTGTAGCGACAGCGACTGTGTAAAATAAGTTTCCGCATTGGGGTATTCTTTGGTTTGCACATAAGTAACAGCTGTTAGAAATTGCAGTTGCGCAAATTCTTTAGTTCGCTCTTCGTGTAAATCTTTTTTGATATTTAGAATAGTCAGGTAACAGGTTCGCTCCTTTTTGGATTCATTGATGCTTTTATATGCTTCAGCAAGTGTATATAGCGTTTTGATATAGTTTGGATGCTTTGTTTTAAATTCCTGTTCAGCACTTGGTAGAGCGCGTTCTAGAGCTGCAACAGCAGTTTTGTAGTCTTTTTTTGCCAATGCCTGTTGCCCTTGCGTAAACAGAACATTCCAACTTTGCGCCGTCAGCGGTTGGTTAATTAAAAACAACCCTGCTATGAAAGAATTGAACCAACAAAGAAAAAATATGCGAGTTTGCGTCATTTAAATGTTGTTAAATGGTTAAACGAAAAACCTTAGGGCAATTTTGTTACCAAATATTCTCCGATAAACGGAAAATTTAATCTAGTATGCGCGGTCCTTCGGCATTAATGGTTGAAACGTAGCAGTCTGTCGCAATATTCACTTTTGCAAAGGCGGCTGCAATAGCCGCTGCAATTTTCTGCCCTGTTTGGTGTGAAGTGCTAAGCGCGAATATAGACGGACCGGAACCTGAGATGCTGCATCCTAGTGCCCCAGCCTCAATAGCCGCCTGTTTGGCTTGTGCAAAATTAGGTATCAGCAAAGCGCGCAGCGGTTCTACAATCTGATCGTGTAGCGACCTGCCAATCAGCCCGTAGTCGGACATGAGCAGCCCAGCAACCAGCCCACCCACATTGCCCCATTGCACAATGGCATCTTTGAGCGTTACCGATTTGCGCAAGATGCTTCGGGCGTCTTCGGTGCGGATTTCTATGTGCGGATGTACGACAGTGGCTATCAGGTCGGACGGTGTGTGAAGTTTGACAACGTCCAGCGGTTCATAGCTGCGCACTAGCGTAAAGCCACCCAGCAGCGAAGGGGCTACATTATCGGCATGTGCCGCCCCACAAGCGAGCCGTTCGGCTTCTATAGCAAAAGGCAACATTTCCATGCGAGTGAGCGGTCGCCCCATCAGTTCGTTGATGGCAAAAAGGGAGGCTACGGCACTTGCCGCACTTGAGCCAAGCCCACTGCCGAGCGGCATTTTTTTGTGCAGTTCAATGGCAATTCCTGGTCTTTGCCCGATGCGCTCCAAAAAGGCATCCACCACTACACCGGCAGTATTTTTAGAAGCATCGCGGCTAAGCTTCCCACTATCGCCTGTAATCAATGTAATTTCTGTTTTGCCACTGTTGGTTTTGCGCATCACAATTTCATCGCCCGGCTCATAAAGCGCAAAACCAAGCACATCAAATCCGCAGGCAACATTGGCAACCGTTGCCGGCGCGTAAACACGTACAGAATCTTGTAACATAATTGCTTAAAACGTTAAAATATAAGCCAATTCGGCTACTCGTACTCCTGATTTTCAAGGCGACGCACTTTTCTTTCCCGCTTGCTAAATGGAACACGCAAGCGCAGGGAAAGATTGTGCAAGTTGATGTTATCGTTCCGTCGTTCACTAATGATAAAGTTATAGCCATAAGCCAGATGCAAGGAATACCCTTTGGGTAGCAATTGCTTAGCCGTTAAACCGAGCGATGGACGAAACACAACATAGATGTTTTGAGTATCGTTATAAGCACCTATTGCTCCGCCAAACAAGAATCGTTTGTCTTCTATCCATCCGTGCACCATTAGCCCGTAAAGATTGTTCCATGGCGCAAATTCTACATGTGCGCCATAGGAATAGAGCAGACTGTTCCAAAAGGTCAAATCGCCGCGCGCAATGCCAATTTCAGCCAACCCTGACCGAAAATACTGTGCGCCTGCTACGACCGACCATGTTTCTAACAAACTAAACTCCGGGCGCGAATCTACAAAAGTAGCATCATCGGCGCGGCACTTATTAAAAGTTTGCACAAAAGCATCTTTGTTTTTGGCAAAATCGGTAATTACCAGACTGTCAGCTGTGAGGTAATTAATCCTTGCTAGCATCAACTTTGCACCCGAAGGTTTCTTGAAAAGAACCGTAGAATCATCTACTATTTGCCAAGTGCCGGCTTTGCGAAGGTTGGAAGAGATGAAAGTACCGTTGGACATTACCTCCAAAAACTCATTGGCGCAGTCGTGTACGCGCAAAATAGTATCTGCTCCCAGCGAGCTTTGTACAATGTAAAGCGCCAATGCCCAGCGTTTGCCAGGTAATAATTCGTTGATTTTCTGGCGATTCATTTGTGCTTTTGCGGCAAAAGAAAATACAAGTGGCAAAAGAAATGCCGACAAACGGATGTAATTTTTCATGGTTACAGTTTTCAACAGAGAACTTACAAGGGAATGATAAGCCAAACGCCTGCCCAAAACATTCCAACGGCTAAGATGCAAAAAAATTGATTGAGTTTGCCAACCGATAGCCTTTGTCTGCCAGCCCCAACCCAAACAGGGCAAAGTCGTAGCGCACGGGGTCGTTTTTGTCAAATTTACGCAAGTTGGCAGTAAGTTCTAGCGCTGCCTGCCAATCGCTTCGGGTGCGTTTGAGCAGCCCCAGCCGAAGTGCGACACGCTCTACATGCACATCGAGCGGACAAACCAATTGTGAAGGGCTGATGCGTTGCCAGCAGCCGAAGTCCACGCCCGTATTATCGCGGCGCACCATCCACCGCAAAAACATATTTAGCCGCTTGCAAGCTGATTTGCGCGCGGGGGTAGCAATGTGCTTGCGTGTGCGGGTAGGCGCATCTTCCAAGCTAAAAAATAGTTGATGAAACCTAATCAAACCGCCTTCTACGGTCAAATCGCGTGGGCTGATGCCATCACTAAAAGCTGTTTCAAGGCTTTCATTCCGCTGATAATACCACCGCAGGAAATGGACAAAATACAGCAAGTCGGTGCCATTGAAAGTGCGATGCACAAAGTTTTGTAGTGGAATGAGTTCGTCGGGTTGGTGGTTCAGAATGAACTGGTAAGGTTGTCCGCCCATTAGAGCGATAATTTTTTCGGTACTGCGGATGATAGTTTGTCGCTGCCCCCAGGCAAGTACAGCGGCAAAAAGCCCTGTGATTTCCCTATCCTGTAATTGCGTAAACCGATGCGGAATCTGAATAGGATCATCTGCAATGAATTCGGGGCGGTTGTAATAGCTTGCTTGCTCATCTAACAAAGCCTGTAAATCTTTTTTGCGCATGGTTAAAAGCTATGGAATAGCCATAAACTTATGTGTTTGCAGCGAAACCTGCCATTGTGGATGTGCTTTCACATAGTCCACAATTAGCGGCATCATCTGTGCTGCTCTATCCCACTCTGGTTGCAGCAATAATCGGCAGTTCTGTGGCACTACGGCTCCAAATTTTTCTGCAAATGCAAAATCGCTCTTATTGTAAACGATGACTTTCAGTTCATTAGCACGAGTGTAAATATTAGGCTTGGGTGCCATGAATTTTTTAGGTGAAAAGCATACCCAGTCCCACGTGCCGGAAAAAGGATGTGCGCCCGAAGTTTCAATATGTGTGCGAAAACCGGCGGCTCTAAGTGCTGATGTCAAGCCGTCCAGATTGTGCATTAGTGGTTCGCCGCCCGTAATCACTGCTATTCGGGCAGGGTGTTGCAAAGCCTGTGCAACAATATCATCTATGGCAATTTTTGGATGAGCGTTCACATCCCACGATTCTTTTACATCGCACCAAACGCAGCCTACATCACAGCCACCTAGCCGGATGAAGTAGGCGGCGTGTCCTTGCCAGTGTCCTTCGCCTTGTATAGTGTAAAATGCTTCCATGACGGGAAGCATTTGTTTTTCAGTTGATTTCATGCCGCAAAGTTAGGGCAGAAATTGGTGGGTTTTGCTAGTGAATGATTCTTGCGATTGGCATGTTTTCAATAACTAGTTAAACAGCGAGAATCTCGGTTTTTCTGAAAAAACAAAGGATTGGCTCAAAGTGCAGAGTTAGCTAAAGATTATTCTCCAACCAAAAAAGCCACCCTTTACAAAGGATGGCTTTCTGGAACAAAATCACACTATTACTCTAATTCCACTTCTGTGATATTTACAAAGCGTAACTGGTTGTCTTCCAACTCAATAAGCACAGGGTTTTCCTTAGTTATTTTGCCTGCTAGAATTTCTTTACTCAGTTCGTTGAGTAGATAGCGTTGCATAGCACGTTTGAGCGGTCTTGCGCCGAACTGCGGGTCATAGCCAATATTAGCTAAGTAGTCCAATGCCTCGCGGGTTGCGTCTATTTCGATACCATTTTCCTTCATGCGCTGCTGAATCTGACGGAATTGTATGTCGGTAATCTTGCGCATTTGCTGGCGAGTGAGCGGCTGGAACATAATCACTTCATCAATGCGGTTGAGGAACTCAGGGCGGATAGTTGCTTTGAGCAACTGGAATACCTCCTGCTTGGTGCGTTCGATGATTTCCTCTGCATTAAACTCGTTCAAATCCTCGAAACGTTCCCGAATAATGTCTGAACCTGTGTTGCTAGTCATAATGATGATGGTGTTTTTGAAGTTTGCAACACGACCTTTGTTGTCGGTCAAGCGACCATCATCCAACACTTGCAAAAGTATGTTGAACACATCGGGATGCGCTTTTTCTATTTCGTCTAACAAAATAACACTGTACGGTTTGCGCCGCACGGCTTCTGTGAGCTGTCCACCTTCATCGTACCCTACATAGCCGGGAGGTGCTCCAATCAGTCGGCTAACGCTGTGGCGCTCTTGATACTCGCTCATGTCTATGCGCACCATTGCGTTTTCGTCGTTGAAAAGGTACTCGGCTAACGCCTTGGCAAGTTCGGTTTTGCCCACCCCTGTTGTGCCAAGAAAAATAAACGAACCAATTGGTCGCTTAGGGTCTTGCAAACCTGCACGGCTGCGGCGCACTGCATCGGCTACGGCGCGAATGGCTTCCTCTTGTCCTGCCACGCGTTTACCAAGCTCTTCTTCTAAGTGCAACAGTTTTTCGCGCTCGCTTTGCAACATTTTGCTCACAGGAATACCCGTCCATTTGGCAACTACTTCGGCGATTTGCTCGGCTGTAACCACGTCTTTGAGCAGCGATTTGTCTTTTGAAAGTTCTTCCATTTGCTTTTGCAAAGCGGCTAATCTTTTCTGTGCCTCCGGAATCAATCCGTAGCTAAGTTCGGCAGCACGACCGTAGTCGCCGTCGCGTTGCGCTTGTTTTACCTCTTGTTCATATTTTTCTATCTTTTCTTTCTCTTGCTGAATGGCAGTAATAATGTCTTTTTCCATCTGCCAACGGCTGCGCATCGAGTTGCGCTTGCTTTCTAGTTCCGCAATTTCAGCGGTTAATATTTTTTCCTTTTCGGTGTCTTTTTCACGGCGGATAGCTTCGCGCTCAATTTCCAACTGCATGATTTTGCGCTGTACTTCGTCCAGCTCTTCAGGCAGCGAGTCAATCTGAATGCGCAAACGGGCAGCGGCTTCGTCCATCAGGTCAATTGCCTTGTCGGGCAGGAAGCGGTCGGAAATGTAGCGGTCGCTCAGTTGCACGGCGGCGATAATGGCATCGTCCTTAATCTGTACGCCGTGATGAAGTTCGTATTTCTCTTTAATGCCTCGCAAAATAGAAATTGCATCTTCGGGCGCAGGTTCATCTACCATAACTGCCTGAAAACGACGCTCTAAGGCTTTGTCTTTCTCAATATATTTCTGATACTCTTTGAGCGTAGTTGCGCCGATGGCGTGCAGTTCGCCACGCGCTAGCGCGGGTTTGAGCAAGTTGGCTGCATCCATGGCACCTTCACCGCCGCTGCCTGCACCTACAAGCGTGTGGATTTCATCGATGAATAAAATAATGCTGCCTTCGCTGTCTACCACCTCTTTAATAACTGATTTGAGTCGCTCCTCAAATTCGCCTTTATACTTTGCGCCTGCCACAAGCAAGCCCATGTCTAAGGAAGCGATGGTTACCGATTTAAGGTTTTCGGGAACGTCGCCGTTGACAATCCGCTGCGCCAAGCCTTCTACGATAGCAGTTTTACCAACGCCGGGTTCACCAAGTAGAATAGGGTTGTTTTTAGTACGGCGGCTAAGGATTTGTAACACGCGGCGAATTTCCTCATCGCGTCCAATGACAGGGTCAATTTTGCCTTGTCGCGCTAGTTGAGTCAAGTTTTTAGAATAGCGAGCCAAGGATTGATATTTTGCCTCTGCGTTTTGGTCGGTAACGGTGCTGCCGCCGCGCATTTCTTTGATAGCCGCTATGAGGTCTTTTTCCACAAAGCCGGCATCTTTCATCAAAACGGCTACTTTGTCTTTACCGCCAAGTATGCCTATCAATATATGCTCAATAGCCACATAAGAATCTTTAAACGTGGTCAGGGCGCGCTCGGCACGTTGTAGCGCCGCAGCCGCATCGTTAGACAAATAAGGTTGCTGCCCTGTAGATTTAGGATAGCCATTGATATACTCCTCTAACTTGCTTTCTAACAGTGCGCGATTAATGCCTAATTTTTTATAAAAAAACTGTGTGATATTTTCATCAGACAACAGTACCGCTTTTAACAAATGCCCCGTTTCAATAATTTGCTGTTGTTTGCCGGAAGCAATTTCAGAAGCCTTTTGAATGGCTTCTTGCGCTTTGATGGTGTATTGATTGAAGTTCATTGTGCAACTTTGTTGTTTGCTTTCCTAATTTGAAAAAATCTATTGAGAAATTAGCAAAGCCCGCCCCAAATTCATTTTTACTGCCTTTTTGTCTGAAAAATACCTTACAATCGCCGCTAAGAGCCTTAAAATAAGTCATTTTGACATATTTAACCTTGCGTTAAAGCTGCCTCCCCTTTCTTACACACAAACATAACATTGGCTACACATTGAGGTAAAAGCTCGCTGGTAGCTTTGCAGCATCAAAAAATTAACCTCGTTTACCATTTTTCTAATGTGTATGTTGTGTAGAAAATTACTCTTTACTTTTGGATTATTGCTGATTGCTTTCGGCGCTTTTTCGCAAACGGGTACTATCAGAGGTACTATCAAGGACGCTGCAACGAGCGAGCCCGTCATAGGCGCTAACGTGAGCATCGAAGGGACAACCATCGGCTCCTCAACTGACTTAGAGGGAAATTTCCTCATTCAACGCGTCAAACCAGGTACGTACAACATTATCATTTCGTATATCTCTTACAAAACCAAACGCATTGAAAATCTGACCATTGAGGCGGACAAAGTGGTACAAATCAACGCGTTTATCGAAGAAGAATCTACCACGCTTGGGGATGTGGTGGTTACTGCCGAGCGCGTCAAGAACACCGAAATTTCGGTTATCAACACCATCAAAACCGCTCAACTGATTGTTAGCGGTATCTCATCGGAACAAATATCTAAGTCGCAGGATCGAGACGCTGCGCAGGTTGTAAAGCGCATCCCAGGCGTAACTACTATCAACGACCGATTCATCATGGTGCGCGGCCTTGCCGAGCGTTACAGCCCGGCGATGCTTCACAATGTATTTGCGCCAAGCATGGAAACCGATGTGCGCTCTTTTGCTTTTGATATTGTGCCAAGCTCTCAATTAGACCGCATTTTTATCTACAAAAGTCCTTCGCCCGAATTGCCCGGCGACTTTGCAGGAGGAACTGTAAAGATTTTTACCAAAGATATTCCCGAAGAGAACAGCATCATTATTGACTACTCCACCCAATTCCGCACGGGAACCACCTTAGGCGACTTTTATTACCAGCGAAAAGGTGCTGGTCATTGGACGGGTTTTAACCGAGGTTTTTACAACCTGCCTGCGGGTTTTCCTGATAATTTGCGCCGTTTGAGCGGCGATGCGCTTGTGCAAGCGGGACGTTCGTTGAACAATTCCCTATGGACAGAAGAAAAAGGTGTCGCCATTCCTGACCAACGCGTAGGACTAACGATTAATCGCCGTTTTGAAACCAAAAAGGGTGTAGAAATTGGGCATGTAACGGCGCTTACTTATAGCAATACACGGACAATTTTTAACATAGATCGCTCAGATTTTAATGAATTTGACCAAGTAAAAGGCTCTAGCAATCCGATTTACAACTATCAAGACGACCAGTACACACAAAACATTCGTTTGGGAGTATTGCACAATTGGGCATTTCGTTTCAACGACCGCCACAGAGTCGAGTTCAAAAACTTATTCAATCAGATAAGCTCTTCGCAGTTTGTATATCGCACGGGCGTAAATTTTGAATCCGCATATAGTCCGATTAACCGCTCGTTTGACCAAGTTTATCGCGGCATTTATTCGGGGCAGTTGAAAGGACAGCACAACTTTTCGGACGATAGGCTCAAAGTTGAGTGGGTGGCAGGTTTTAATCGCGCCTATCGAGACCAACCCGATTACAAGCGCTACCGCTCCGATCTGGATGTGATAGAAGGCGGCACAACGCTTTACGTACCGCCCGGGGCAGCAGCGGCAGAGTTCCTCGGACGATTCTTCTCAGAAATGCAGGAAACAGCCTACACGGGTGCGGTAGATGTAAGACGCAAGTTTTCGATTGCAGGCAGCTATGAGTTTGAAGTAAGCGCAGGCGCGTTTTACGAGCGAAAAGACCGCGATTTTCTGGCAAGAAACATCGGATACAATCGCGCTAACTCATCGCTATTTGACCTCCGATTGCTCAACGGAACAATTGACAATTTGTTCCGCGATGAAAACATCAACTCTACAACAGGCATCCGCATCGACGAGCAGTCAAACCCCAACGACTCTTACACGGCTTCCAACGATTTGTTTGCCGCTTATCTGATGACAAACCTACCCCTCACCGAAAAGTTGAAACTTATTGGCGGGGTTCGGATAGAGCGAAACTTGCAAACCCTCAACAGCGCAACCTTAACTAATTTGCCTATCAATGTTAATAACTTGATAGTGCGTCCGCTCCCTTCTTTTAATTTTATGTATAGCCTGAATGAAAAGGCGCAAATTCGCGCCGCCTATGGCATTACGCTGAATCGCCCTGAATTTCGCGAGTTGGCGCCTTTCGGATTCTATGACTTTAATTTCAACTTTACCAACAAGGGCAATGAAAACTTGCTGACCCCTCAAATCCACAATGTTGATTTGCGTTGGGAAAAATATCCTAAGTCAGGGGAAATTATCAGCGTTGCCGCTTTTTATAAGTATTTTGACAAACCGATTGAAACGCTGTTTGTTCCCGGCGCAGGTTCGGGCGGAGCTAAAACTTTTACTTATAATAACGCCAAAAGCTCTTACAGCTACGGCTTAGAAATAGACATCAAGAAAACTTTGGCAGGACTTACTTCTTCACGCGTCTTGAACGATGTGGGCGTGTTGTTTAACGCTTCTCTCATTCGCAGTTTGGTAGATTTAGGCGACCGCGCTGTTGGACAATCCAACCGCCGACCGCTGCAAGGTCAATCCCCTTACATCATCAACGCAGGCATTTTTTACAACAATGTAGAGAAAGATTTGCAAGTAAACCTATTGTATAACGTCATTGGACCGCGCATTTTCATCGTAGGTTATGAAGGGTATCCCGACATTTACGAAATGCCTCGCAATCAGGTAGATATATCTATAAGCAAACGACTTGGGCGTTATCTGCAAATCAAACTTGGCATCTCCGACTTATTGAACCAAGAAGCGTTGCTCTTGCAAGACGGCAACGACAACGGCAAATTTGAACGCAGCATAGACCAAAAAATTCAGCAATTCCGTCCAGGCTCTGTGTTTTCCGCAGGCATCTCTGTGAGAATATGACCTTATCAACTTTGACTAATTGTTTTACCAACTTTATCTAAATCTCATTCACAATGAACATGTTGAAAAAGTTAACAAGCGTCGCCTTGGTTGGCTTAACCCTATTGACTCTTTCCTGCGCGAAAGAGGAAAGCATAGGTCCGGCTCCTACGCTTGCTTTGAGCGCCGCTACCGCTTCCGGACTGGCCGGCAGCACAGTAACGACCAACGTTACCATTACCGCTCCCGAAGGCGCAAAAACGCTGACCATTCTGCGCAACGGCTCACCTTCGCCCGCTTTTCCAGCGGTTAATTTCAACGGAGAAACTTCGGCTACTTATCAGTTTCGCTACACCATTGAAGCGCTGCCGCCTAACACTGTGGTAAACTTTACTTTTCAAGTTACAGACCGTCGCGACCGCACGTCAAACATTTCAACTTTCGCCGTAACCGTCTCCGCCTTGCCCGCCAAAGAAATTGTAGAAGTTCGCGGCAATTTATCAGGCAACATTACTTGGACGAAAGATAAAATTTACCGTTTGAACGGCTTTGTACGCGTAGGTACGGACAACTCTCCGACAGGTCAGCCAACAGCCACAGGCGTTCTGACTATTGAACCAGGTACGCTCATCATTGGCGACCGCGAAACAAAAGGCACGCTGATTATTCACCGCGGCAGCCGCATCATTGCCAACGGCACGGCAGCCGAGCCTATTGTGATGACATCGGAACGCCCGGCAGGTCAGCGCGAACCCGGCGACTGGGGCGGACTGGTTATTTGCGGCTTTGCGCGCAACAATAACCCCGGCGGCGTTGGCGAACTGGAAGGTCAGTATGGCGCATTCCACGGCGGTACGAACGACGATGACAACTCCGGCGTGTTGCGTTTCGTGCGCATTGAATATGCCGGCATTCCTATCAACCCTAACCAAGAAGTAAATTCGCTTACATTAGGTTCAGTAGGTCGCGGAACGGTGATAGAAAACGTGATGTGTTCTTTTGGCTTAGACGATGCTTTCGAGTGGTTTGGAGGAACGGTGAATGTGAAGAACATTATCGCTTATCGTGGTTTGGATGATGATATAGATGTGGATAACGGCTACTCTGGTCGCGTACAGTTTGCTTTGAGCATCCGTGCGGCGACGCTTGCCGACCAATCCGGCTCCAACGGTTTTGAAGTAGATAACGACGGCGCAGGTTCTAACGCTACGCCTTTCACATCGGCTATTTTCTCTAACGTAACGGTTATCGGTCCGAAAAAAGACCGCGAGACACCCATTAGTTTGCAGTTTCAAAGCGCCGCTCAATTGCGCCGCAATTGTAAAATTCAGATTCACAACTCATTCTTTACCGCTTATCCAAACGGCATCTTCATTGATGGTGCAAACACTGTGGCAAATGCAACAGCTAACGAATTGGTGCTGCGCAATAACATACTGGCAGGCGTAGAAAACTGGGGCGGCAATGGTTTCGGCTCGGCAGGCAATATTTTCACCGGCGCTCCTGCCAATGGCGCAAACCATCCGAATGCGCCGCGCGGTTTGCGTGTGGTGGCAGGTACGGCTACTTTTGCCAACGGCGTGTACTCTTTTAACCAACTGCCGATTGGCGGTCGGAATAACGCCGAGGAGTGGTTCACCGCCAACGGCAACACCATTCTTCCTAAGTGGCAAGATGCAGGCATTAGCGCGACTTTGTTTGATGTAGGCGCGCCAACCGTTATCCCGAACGCAGGTTCTCCACTGTTGAGCGGCGCAAGTTTCCAAGGATTAACAGGGTTCGAAAACGTAACTTTCCGCGGAGCTTTCGGCGCAACCGATTGGACAAGAGGATGGGCCGAGTGGAATCCACAATTGAAAGAATACAGATAATCCCGACAATCGTGCAAGCGCAGGCGCCGTTCCTCCTGCGCTTGCTCATTTTCGCTCATTTATCAAGTTTTATGCTTGCGTTAAGGCTGTTTGTTTGCATCGTCTTTTTGTTGATTTTTGCAACTTCATGTCTGCAAAACTCGGAAAAAAAACGCTATAACCCTAACGCTTATCTCAGTCAAGCGGAAAAAGACAGTTTGATGGTAGATATTATCGCCCGCATTTACGCTTTGCCTGAAAATATGCGTCAATATAATCATCAACGGACGGAAGCGCCTTTCCGCAACTATTTTGCCAACCAGCTGCCTAAATTTCAATTGAAACTTTACCATATCAGGCCTGATAGCGTTCATTTATTTTATGTGATTCGTCCGGCGCGAAACGCCAAAGGATATAATCGAGGCGTAGGCGGCAAGTTTAAACGATGTGGCAAGCGGCTATGCGATTTTGAAGAAGTGTTTGTAACGCCATACATGCCCGATGATTCGCTCATGATACGCGGTGAAGAACTTTTCCACGAGTTGGTTAAATCGGGAAATGTAAATATGTACTTAGAAAATCCGCTCTTTGTAGAGTGGCCTAGCCAAATGAGCAAGTACGACAAGAAAAAGATGGAATGGGTATATCGCATTGAAACTGATGCCGCCCAACAATAAATAAACATCCCTATTTGGTAAAAAAATTCGGCGTTGCCCGAATATAAACACAGACACATTAGTTTCCTTGAAAAACCCCTGTCATATTGTGGCAGGGGTTTTTATATGGTCTGTTGTAGTGTTTACTATTTTTCCGTCATTTTTACAAGCAGCTGAAACAACCCTTGAAAACCTGTTAGCGGCAAGTTTTCGGCTTTGTCATCAACATGGTGATAGTAGGGATAATTTTTATCCATCAGATAGATAAAAAATGCCGGAACGCCTTTCGCGCTGAACGGGTAATGGTCGGAGTTGGCGGCAGGCGCTCTGGGTATCATCTTTGGCAAGGCTTGCAATTCCTCATTCAGCGCTTTTAGTTTTTCAAATTCGCGGGTATGAA
>Ga0308419_1001649_pt1 | contig 14845 bp, 12 predicted proteins | sample HotsprSampleMS50_FD_203674 | JGI IMG/M metagenome (GOLD analysis project Ga0308419, IMG submission 203674) | Hot spring phototrophic mat microbial communities from Mushroom Spring, Yellowstone National Park, Wyoming, United States - 20090730_MS50 ... | reverse complement strand
GCTATCCCAGCATCATGGCAATGATCAATTACAGGATTGCGCATGCCCTATATATTCTTGATGTGCCACTTATCCCACGTATTATCACCGAGATGGCTCATTCGCAAACAGGAATTGATATTCATCCCGGAGCAACCATTGGCGAAAAATTTTTCATAGACCATGGCACCGGTGTGGTTATTGGTGAAACAACTATCATAGGCAATAATGTGCGCATTTATCAGGGTGTGACGCTGGGTGCAAAAAGCTTTCCTCTTGATGAAAATGGCAACCCCATAAAAGGGATACCACGCCATCCAATTGTTGAAGATGATGTTATCATATATTCAGGGGCAACCATACTGGGCCGAGTGACTATTGGCAAAGGCTCAGTCATAGGCGGTAACGTGTGGCTTACTGAAAGCGTTCCACCAGGTACTCATGTGCTTCAGCAAAAGCCCATGGAGATGTTGTTTGAAAATGGGGGTGGGATTTAAGATTTTTTATTACCTATAAGCAATCCTATATTTTCTTTCCCTTTTGACCAGTGCCAGTTATTACGGGCATTAAAATACAAATACCATTGTTTTGTGGTAACCTGCTTAATATCAAAGGCATAGACATGGCTTCGTTTATATGAACCTTCTTTTAAATCAGGTTTGAGTAGTGGGTCTTTCATTAACGGGGTGTAGTGTATGCCATCTCTTGATGAGTATACTACAATGGCTGACCCGGACTGATTAATAGTGTAATCCCAGTAAATCCCATTTTGCAATCCAATAAATCCATCATCCATTTTCAGAGCCTTAAACGAGCCGCACCCAATATTGCACCACCGATTAAATTTTGATGGTTCCATAATTGGTTGAGGAAGGCTTTGGAAAGGCCCTGTGGGATTGCTGGCTTTTGCAAGCCCAATGAAGAGCGGTTCATTAAAACCGCAATCCTGAATGTGGGTTAATGCAGCGCTGTAGTATAGGTAATACGTTTGTTTATGCTTAACTACACAAGGGTTGCTGATAGAGTGTCCATATTCATTGCTGTGCCAGGGCAGTGTTGGTTTTAATATTGTTTGTTCATCACTCCATGTGTATAGATCATTTGATGAGCGCATTGCAATATATGAATACCATGTGTGTGGCATCCACGAATACCATAAGATGTATGGCTTAATCTTTTCGTAGTATAAATAATAAGTGTTCTGTTCATGATATAGAAAAGCGCGCATTGCGTTTCGTATTGCTGGTTTAGGTAAACGGGAATAGTGGATGCCGTCATCTGAAATAAAATGGTGAATTCCCATCAACGAATGGGCAAACAGATGCCATTTGCCATCAGGTGATTCTTTTGGTGTTACAAATGTTGGGTCAGCAATAATCGGCGACGGAAAGGGCGGGGCAATAATGGGGTTGCTATCGTATTCTTTAAACGTAAGGCGCAAAAAATCTTTTATTTTCATAGTGTACTCTTATTTATTTGGGCGATAGTTCATTACAGGTAACTATCGCCACAAAAAATATATAATTCCTTTATCATTATTGGCTGATTGTACACAATAGATAAATAATACGTCAAGCCTAATTGTTGATATTTTAAAAATAAAGTTTTTGACTTTTTGTCAATTATATTGTTTATGTTATCTACAACAATGTGATTTATGAAACCGATAGTTACCATAATAATTTTGCTATATGCTCTAATAGCTTTAACTGGCTGTGCCCCTTCAGTGGATATGGTGCAAGTGCTTGAAGGCACATGGCAGCTGACAACAACTGATAAAGCAGAGTACTCTTATACACTATCTGCTGATGGTATTCCGATTACATTGCCATTTGTTATAAACCTTCCATATACACTGGAACATGCAAAGACAGGAAAAAAATTTACATTAGCTGAAAGCGGTTATGTGTGGATTCAAAAAGAGTTTGTGCTGGATGCTGCACCCACAGAAGACTTGGCACTTCAGTTTGGTGAAATAATGAATGCTGACAGGGCATTTTGCAATGGAGTTTTTATAGGTACCAGCGGCAGGTTTCCGCCACATTTCAAGTCGGCATGGAATCAGTTCAGGCATTACACAATACCTGCTGGTATATTGCACAAAGGGAAAAACCTTGTGTCCATAAAAATATACTATGATGCTGAATTCTGGATAAACGCTCCGGTTCGTTTGGTAACCGATAGCTCTGGTAAAGTGGCTTTTGATTATATTAACTTTATGCGGATACATCTGATGCAGGCCATGTTTTTTATCATGCTGACAATGGCTATTTTCTTTATTGTGATGTTCTATTATCAAAGGGATTCGGTGGAATATCTTTTCTTTGGGCTTGCATGTCTATCTGTTGCATTTCCCCAGCTTCTTCATTTTATAGAAAATTTATATCCCGACCTTCCATATCCATCCAATACCGTCTTGAAGGTATCGCAGCCAGGATTGCTCTTTTTCCCGGCCTTTTTAAACCTTTTTTACCGGTATCATGTGGGACGGAACAAACCATGGATTACTTCAATCTATCTTTTAATTCCAATAGTACTTACTGTTGTATTAGTTTCCCAGAATACACGCAGTAGTATCTTATTTATACGAAATATCTCCATTGTTGTATCTATTTTGTTTATGATAGATTTGTTTGTTTCTTCTGGTTTACAATTATTACAACATAAAAAAGCTGGATTGCTTATTTTTATTGGCATAGTGCCCATGGTTCTTTTAGGATTGCATGATGTGCTTGCTTTTGGTTTTAAGGTCATTCCTTCAGATGTTGTACTATATGTGTATGGCTTGCCTTTTTTGTTATTTATTATTGCAATATACCTTGTTAATATTTTTGTCACAGCGTTGAGGCAATCAAAGGAACTGAATATCCAACTTCAGCAGTTATTACAAGATGCAAAAAAGCTGGCGTATCTGGAAAAAGAGCTTGATATAGCCCGTACTATACAAAATCAGTTGCTTTCATCTGTCATTCCACGTGTTAAAGGAATGGATATAGCAATACGATTTCAGCCCGCATTGCGTATTGGTGGTGATATTTATAATATTTTTCAGCTTAAAGATGGTGTTGTTATCTTCCTTGCCGATGTAGTGGGGCATGGTATTCCTGCGGCAATGATAGCCTCCATGGTCAATATTCTTTTTAAGATGTTTCAGATGTTGTCAGTTGATCCTGGATTGCTTTTACGAAGCTTAAATATTAATATATGCAATATGCTGCCGCAAACATTTGTTACTGCTGCGTGTTTGTATATAGACCGCTATGAAAAATTTGTGCGCATAGCACGTGCCGGGCATCCATCTATTATCATTCAAAAAGCTGATGGTAATGTTGTGGAATATATGCCGCAGGGCAAAGCTTTAGGATTGAAAACAGATAATAAATATGAAACATTAAATCATGCAGTATCTTCGGGTGATAAGGTTTTAATATACACTGATGGTATAGTGGAAGCAACAGATATAAATAACAATATGTTTGGTACAGAACGGTTAATGCAAATTATACATCACACACTAGAAGCTTCATGTGCTGAATCAATTGAAACAATTTATTCCGAACTAATACACTTTGTTGGTGACGCATCAGCGCTTGAAGATGATGTAACGCTGATAATGATAAGGATTGAGTAAAACTAACCCTAATTTGATCAAATCTTTCCAATGACATCTTTAATACTTTATTCTATTCAGGATTGCCTTTAACCATGAAATCTTAAACCCACCATGTCCTGCTAAAAGCCCTAAATTAACAACTTTGTCAATTGGTAACTGCTCAGAAAGTGGAGGCACACTTAGATCAATTTTTTTAAAATTTCTATTGACAAAATTAGATTGCACTATATATGGCTATAAATGTTAGACAAAACTAATAATATTAGGGGTATTAAAATATGGCACAAAAAATAATGTATATAGTGTTATTTCTTTTCTTGCAGATTACTGTGTATGCCTACAGGCCTTTTATGACAGAGGATGCAGGTGTTGCGCAATTGGGCGAGCAGAAAATTGAGCTGGGCTTAATTGGAAATAGACAGAATGAATATTGGTACAATTATATATCTTTCTTGTATGGCATTGGGTTGGGTTTGGCTGAAATTCAAGTTGAAACACCTTACTGTATACGTGGTGAATCACAGGGGTTGGAGAATGTAATACTTAGTGCTAAAATGCACATCTTAGGCATTGATGAAGAAACAGGGATGTTGAGCACAAAAGTTGGCTATGAATTTCCTGATGATTGTTATGGTGTCAGTGCAGTAGTAACAAAGAAACTTAGCAAGTATTTGATTCATTGGCAATTAGGCTTGAAGAAGCATTATGGTGATACAATTGCTTTATTAGGATTAGGAATTGATTATCAATTATTGCCGTATTTTAGTATTATCTTGGATAATTTTACAGAATATGAATTTGATGCATTTTATCATAGGGTTATGGTAGGGTTGATTTATAGTATTAATGATTTGATAACGGTTGATGTTGCAACAGGTTATTGTTATTCAATACATCATAATAATTACAGGGAAATTGAGATTGTACTGGGTATGTCTTATGTGTTTTAATAACTATAAGTATTAGTTATCAAATGTTAAATTCAAATATATAAAAAATTAAAAAATATAATTCAGCAATATTACTAAAATATTAATTACACCAAAATTAATAATGTGATAAATATATAGTGCTTGATTTAACATGCATGATGATTTATAGTATGATGATGCTTATTTATTTTAATGCCTATCTTGGATATTTTAATAAGGAATTTGTATTATGAAGAAGGTATTGGTATTTCTTATTACTGCCATTATAATGTATCCCATATTTGTTAAGTCATCTTATGCAGAAAACATCTTGTCCATAAAACAACTTATTGATGATGCTTTACATTCATTTGAGTTATTAAAAGCACAGCAATTAAAAATTGATGAAACAGAAGCACTACGTAAATTTAATACCCAATTAAAAAATCCAGAAATTTCGGCATATTATGGCACTAAAACAATTGATTCGCAAAAAGGAAATATTGTTGGCATTTCATTAATGCAGCCTTTGTTTTTCCCTGGCAAAATATCGCTTATAGATGAAATCTATCGTTATAAAAAAAATTATGAGTTACTATCGTACGAAGAAATGAAATATTTTATAGCATCAAGTGTGATAAACTTAAGCTATGAATATGCAATAAGCAATCTAAGGACATCACATATAGATTCACGGATAGACCGTTTAAAATTAATTAATACATATATGAATGCAAGACCACTTGTATCTCCTCAAAAAAAGGTTGAAGCTGCTATTGTAAAAAATAGTATACGGATGCTTGAAACAGAGATTCATAAAATTAAAGCAGATCAGGCAATTACTTTTGCACGGTTGGCTTTATATACACAGCTTGAATCGCCTTTTTTACAAGTAAAGATTCACTGGTTGGAAAATCCACCCCTATTTGATGTAAATGAAGTATTAATGAAAGCAAAAACCAAAAGCATAATTGTAAAAAAGCAAAAAGAAATACTTCTGGCATCATTAAAGGAAGTTGCATTGGCTAAAAAGAATGCTTTCCCCGATTTTAATGTCATGTTTAGTTATGATTATGAAAAGGTAAATGAAAGAGAAAAATCTATATCTGGAGGAATAACCATCCCAATTCCTGTATATAATGTAAATCAAAACGCAATTGATGCCATGCAATCAAAGGCACAGCAGGAAGAATTATATTTACAATATATAGAGAAGATGATTGAAAGTGATATTCACGCCACAATTGCATTGTATAATTACTATCGCAATTTGTTAACTCTTTATCCACCAGGAATAGAGGAAGAAATGGAGCAATCAATGCGTTATGCTGATGAACAGTTTAAAAAAGGAACTATAACCTTACAGTCATATTTAGAATTAGATGTACAGATACACGAAACATTAGAATATATCTATACAACTCAAAAAGAGCTTGTGCGTGCCATGGTAGCCATTGCTTTGGCAATTCCTCTTTCAATGCTTTTTGCCACTACAGGTATGGTGGCTTCGGGTATTGCAGCCAGTCTTATGAGTTTGGGGGCTATTGACTTTGGATTAATAGTTGATGGTTCAGTTGTTATGATTGAAAATATTTTACGAAATCTAAATTTAGCCAAAGATAGAGCACTTGGCAAAAAAGAAAAAATAGCATTAATAAAACAGGCTGCAGGAGAGGTGAGCCAACCAGTATTTTTAGGAATACTCATAATAATGGTTTATACCACGACTTGATGAAGGCGATATGGTTATTGGCCTTGTACGGGATCAAACTATTGGTATTGATGCTTCTTTAGATATACAAAAGAAAAGTGACTAGACAATATCCCGGTTCAAAGAAGTGAAAACGGTTTTCTCCCGGATGGGAACACCTGAATCGGCAACTGACCCGATGGGGGTTAACTTTGCTGATACATTTGTAATATTAGAGAAGGATAAATCAAAGTGGGGATTATACAATGGTAAACAACCATCAAAGGTGGAGTTTTTTGAGGCAATAGCTCAAAAAATAAATGAAATTGTACCAGGCCAGGAAATCTCGTTGACCCAACCTATTGAAATGCGCTTTAATGAAATACTTGAAGGAAACAGGGCAGACATTACACTACGGGTTATTGGCCAGGATCTTGATGTTTTATATGATCTATCAAACAAAGCCATACCATTGATAGAACTGATAGAAGGTGCATCAACTGTTGAACTGGATCCCCTTACGGCACTGAAGAAAAGCGACATTATTGATATTATATTAAATTATGATGCTATTTCGCGATATGGAGTTAATATTAATGATGTGAATACTGCCTTTTCCATGGCAATGAGCGGAAGACAGGTGGGTTTTTTATACGATGCTGATAAGCGTTTTCCAATTGTGGTTCGTCTTAGCGATAACTATCGAAAAAATATCAGTGATATTGCAAAAATACCTGTTGGGCTTCCTGATGGGGGGACAATACCTATTGCTGCTATTGCTACAGTTGAAAAAAAACAGCAGATTACTACAATTGCTCGCACAAGAGCACAACGATATGCAGCAGTATCTATAAATTTAAAAAACAGAGATACGCAGAGCTTTGTTAACGAGGCAAAAGAAAAAATCAAAGCATTAAATATCCCATCAGGATATCAGTTACATTGGGGCGGGCAATTTAAAAATCTGGAATCAGCAAGACTGCGCCTGCTAATTATTATTCCTATGGTTTTAGCTGTAATTTTTATAATACTTGTTCGCACATTTAAAAGTATTACACAAACGTTACTGGTGTTTAACAGTATTCCATTTGCACTTACCGGTGGTATTATTTTCATATATATACGGGGTATTCCATTAAGTGTTTCCGCAGGTATTGGCTTTATTGCTCTAATTGGTATTGCAATTCTTAATGGGATGGTGCTTGTTAATTTTTTTAATCAGTTGCGGAATGAAGGGCATAAATTAGATAAAGCGGTATATGAAGGTACTTTGATAAGATTGCGCCCGGTTTTAATGACAGCATTAGTTGCAAGCTTAGGTTTTATTCCAATGGCTTACAATACCGGAATAGGGGCAGAAGTACAAAGGCCTCTTGCAACAGTAGTTATTGGTGGATTAATATCTTCTACTATTTTAACACTTTTACTTTTGCCAACATTGTATTTATGGGTTGAAAAGTTATTTGGGGATGATTAATATAAGCCTTTATATGTTGCAAAAATGACACGGTGTGGCATAATTAGCAAAATTTATAATTACTCTATAAATATACATTAAAACAAATCCCTCGAAATTCCAGCACTTTCACGGATTTACAAAAAAATAAAATTGGCACAAATATTGCTTATTTATATAAGCAGAAAATCTTAGGAGCATAACCATGATGAATATACCAATTATACAGGTTTTTGTGCTTTTCTGGGTATGTGTGCTTCTTTGGGTTATTATTGAATATATTGTTTATCGAAGTCAGAAAAGAGGTCATTAATGTAGCATATCCGGCAGGATACAATCCGTTTATTCATAACAATCAATCCCAGTTTTTTTATTTTACTGCAGCTTTTTTAGCTGCAGTTTTTTTTATGGGGGCGATAGTTACTGGTAATTTTAACTGTAGGATTATAAAATAGTCACTGTAATAGTTTATTCTATTATTATAGCTTAATATTAGTTTAATATTTGCTTGAATTTCTTACATGAAAATTTGCTGTATTTTGACAAAGGTTTATGATATTACATTACAGTAAGCCAGATGAGTAATATTTGATTTGCATTATGCAATTTCTTGAATTGTGTGTTTGCATACAGAAGGCAAGCAGGTGGAGGATTTATGAAAAGATTAATCATAATGATTACTATGTGTTTATTTACAGTAACTATCGCATATACGCAAAATTATTTATACGAATTATCAGACAACATTGAAACGTATAAAAATAAACAGATAACCATGACATTAAAGCTTAAACGGTATGATACAGTATTCCAGGTTATAACGTTTTATGATAAAAAAAATCATGATATTACATTTGATTGCATTGAACTGGTAAAAGAGCCATGGTTTATTCAGCAAAAATTAAATCTTCATCCAGGTATGGAATATATCGTAACATTTACCGTTAAGGGTGTGGGTAATCTGAAAGAGGTGATTGCTGACCTGAAATATTTTGAACCGGTAATCCTACAAAAGCTCCCGTAAAAAGCATTGGATAAAAAACGAAAGGCAAGATAGCTGGGCGGCTATCCTGCCTTCCCCTAAATGGGTAAACGTATGCGCAGTGCCTTGAGCACAAAAAGTAATGATCGGGAGGGATTTACTTCTGTGCTCCTGTCAGTTGTTATTTTCGGAAGAAATGATGATTTTCTTTAGAAAAAATTATTATATAAACTTTAAAAAATTTCTTGACATCTAATATCAAAAAAAGTAATTTTATATATAATAGTAAATAAAAGGTTTGCTTTTCACTAGTTAATAAAAAATATTAATATGAAAGGAGTATTTCAATGAAAAAACTGTCATTAGTTTTAGCAGTAATAGTGGCAATGGGTATGGTTGCTTGCAAAAGTACTGAAGTACAGCAGCCAGCAGGTGATCCAAATATTGCATTGGTTAGTGCACAGAACAAACAGCTTGAAAAAATACCAGTTACTGGGTTTGCCTATAAGAGTGCTGTGATACCAAAGCAGAATTGGGACAAATGGGCTACTACAGCTGCTCCTGTTGTTAAAGAAGTATTAAACAAATTGCCAGAAGGTTATGTTTTGCAGGTTACCGGACATGCTGATGGTTCAGGACCTGAAGAACCAGTTGGCAACAAACCAGGTAACATTAAAATTTCTACTGATAGAGCAAAAGCTGTATACAATGCTCTCAAGGCTAAAGGGATAGATTCACCAAAGATGACCTATAAAGGCGTTGGCTCATCAGAGCTTTTACCTGGAGTTGATCCTCGTGATGGAGCAAATAGACGAGTTACTTTCAAGGTTGTTCCAAAGAAATAGTTTTGTCATACATGTTAGCGTTTATTAATAAATTTTTAGAGCCAGTAAAACTACTGGCTCTAATTTTTTTAGTAGATAAAGTGGTATAAGCATGCGTGGCGTTGTTGTTAAGGTAATGGGTTTGTATTATACGGTATATTATGATAAAAAATATATTAATTGTGTTCTCCGTGGCAAATTGCGCCAATTGCTTGAATTAGAAACAGAAAAATTTTCCAATATTATTGCAGTAGGAGATGAGGTTGAAATTAGTGTTCCGACTGATGATTCCGGTGTTATTGAAGAAATAATTCCACGAAGGAATTATTTTTCACGAAAAGAAAAAGGCAAACACAGGAAAATTGATATCATTGCTGCTAATTGTGATTGTGCTGTTGTGATGCAATCATTTGCTCTTCCAAAGCTTAATCTGCGTTTTGCTGATAGAATTGCAGTCAGATGTGGTCAGCAAAAAATACCACTGGTGCTCTGTGTAAACAAGTATGATCTTGCAGAAAGAGAAGATAGAAAATATATTGCTGATTATTACAAACATGCTGATGTAGAAATAATCATGACAAGTGCAAAAACAGGGTACAATATTAATGAATTTAAAAAAATATTGCATGGCAAAACATCAGTTATAGTTGGTTATTCAGGAGTTGGTAAAACAAGTATCCTCAATGCAATGTATCCTGGCCTCAAACTTAAAGTTGGTGAAGTTTCAGCAAGCACCGGTAAAGGAAAACACACTACAACCAATGTCACAATGACAATCATTGATGACATAACAAGAATTATTGATACTCCGGGATTGCGTGAATTTGGAATTATGGATATTGAGCCACACCTACTCAGTAAATATTTTTTTGAATTTGAAAAATATGCCCAGCACTGTGCATTTAAGCCGTGTACTCATGACCATGAACCGGACTGTGAAATAAAACGCATGGTGCAAAAGGGCGTAATCTATGAAGAACGATATGTCTCATATCTTAATATACTCTATTCATTAAAAGACTATTATGCAACGATGTACTCATGATAACTGTAGAACATGTCCAATTAACCTTTAATAATCATGCTGTTTTGCAAGATGTGTGCTTTTCTGTGCCACAGGGTTCAATTTATGTCATTCTTGGAAAAAATGGAAGCGGCAAGACAGTGTTATTAAAAACTATTGCAGGCTTGTTTCCCCATTTTACAGGAACTATCGCTTTAGCTAATATTCCGTTACAGGAATACCTGGCACTTACCATTGAAGAAAAAATGAAACGTAATATAACCATGGCGTACGTGTTCCAGAAAGGCGGGCTTTTTGATTCTATGAATGTGTTTGATAATGTTGCATTTGGCTTGCGGCGGCGCAAAGAGGATGAGGCGATAGTTACTACAAAAGTAATGGAAGCATTGGAATGGGTGGGGTTGGCTGGATCAGAAAATAAACTGCCTTCCCAGCTTAGTGGTGGCATGCAAAAAAGAGTAGGGCTTGCAAGGGCGTTATGCTTGTCTCCTTCAATCATTTTGTATGATGATCCCACAGCAGGGCTTGATCCGGTGCTGGCCGATTCGATTTCTGAACTAATTGTAGCAACTCAGGAAAAATATATGATGACGTCAATACTGGTAACTCAGGATCTGGCTGTTGCCCAAAAGACAGCTCATAGGATTGGTTTACTTCATGATGGCTCAATTGTAGTTGATATGGAATCACATGAATTTTTTTCAAAAAACAATCCTTATGCAAAGCAGTTCATTGATGGTGATAGTGAAGGGCCAATTGACAGTATATAAAAATTAACATTGTTGCAACAATATGTTAATTAAAATATATTTGACAGTGTACAATTATATTGCTACAATGATATATATTATATTTCAGCCATTTAACCATATGAAAAGCTATGGTTTTACACTGTTAATTCCTAAAAGTAATTTTATGTACAAAAAATAATTAATGTACACTCCGCCGCCTTCGGCGGCTGGGTGTACAAGTATTTATGTTTAATTTAATGTACACTCCGCCGCCTTCGGCGGCTGGGTGTACAAGTATTTATGTTTAATTTAATGTACACTCCCGCCGCCTTCGGCGGGGGTGTACAAGTATTTATGTTAAATTATTGTTTAGGAATAAATACTGATGGTTTTATTTTTTTTATAAGGGTTTATGAGTTATGCAAACACAACGTACAAAATCTAATCTAGATTGGCAAAACTTACCATTTGGATACATTAAAACTGATTATAATATCAGATATTTTTATAAAGATGGAAAATGGTCTGCTGGCCAGCTTACAAGTGACGATACAATTCCTATACATATAGCTGCACCAGGCCTTCATTATGGCCAGCAGGCTTTTGAAGGCCTTAAAGTCTTTGAAACAGTTGATGGGCGTATTATTGCCTTCAGGCCCGATGAGAATGCAAAACGATTGCAGCGAAGCTGTGAAAGGATTTTTATCCCTGAAGTGCCAGTAGAGATGTTTATTGAAGCAGTAGATAAGGTTGTTGCGGCAAATGCAAAATATGTGCCGCCATTTGGTACCGGTGCAAGCCTGTATGTTAGGCCTGTTATCTATGGTGCTGGTGCAAGGGTTGGGCTGGGCCCAGCCGATGAATATGTATTTATTGTCTTTGTTACTCCCGTAGGACCTTACTATAAAGGTGGTTTTAAACCAGTTAAGGCTCTTGTTGTTGAACAATATGACAGGGCAGCACCTAATGGTGTAGGTGATTGCAAAGTTGGGGGCAATTATGCCGCTGGATTGCGCGGCGGGGAATATGCCAAAAAGAAAGGCTTCCCTATTCCTTTATACCTGGATCCAAAAGAAAAGAAATATGTTGATGAATTCGGAACATCTAATTTTATAGCCATCAAGGGAAATACCTATTTAACTCCTGAATCTAATTCCATTTTGCCCAGTATAACGAACAAAAGCCTTATGGATATTGCAACGCTTTTAGGAATGAACGTGGAAAAACGGCCCATTGCAATAGATGAAGTTGAGCATTTTGATGAGGTGGGCGCTGTTGGTACTGCAGCGGTTATTACACCTGTATGCAGCATCCACTATCGTGATAAGGTATTTGCTTTTTGTGATGAAGAAAAGGCTGGGCCAACTATCACAAAACTATATGAGTATCTAACAAAATTACAAACTGGTGAAATGCAAGATACATTTGGCTGGTTACACGAAATTAATGTAAAGTAGATTTAAGCTAACTTTGGCTATGTCATTTGCACAGAATTGGTATAGTTTTTTATTAAAAGGCCTGTAATCCTGCCTACATTTGTTGAATTAATATTCATGCGTGCTATAGTCTGTAGTAGAAATAAACTACTATGGAATTATTTGTATGCTAAGTAAGCAGCAATATGCCATATTGCTTGATATTTTTAAAACAGCTCATAACGCAAAAAACAGTGATGCATTTTTATCAGATGTTGTTGATTTGCTGCAGAATGAGCTGAAACCAGTAGCTGTGTCAGTATATACGTTAGTTGGGGACGAACGGCTGGTATTGCACCATGAAGCAGGAAAGAACTTTGATGAACTGGTAGTGAAAATTTATAATTTTTCCCTGATTGTGCGCAAAGCAATTAAAAAGAAAAGTGTTTTGTTTTTACCCACAGCCAAGCCATTTCAAAACGATGAAACTGATATTTCTGTAGTAATTATCCCTCTATTGCATGCTGATATTGTTGTTGGCATGGTGTGTCTGGTATTTCCCTTGGAGGAACTTCAATATTTACAAAACAATGCGCCATTTTTCACACTCATTGGCAAAATTACCGGAACAATACGATATTATCAGACAGGCCTTAAAGTAGCTAAATCTGACACCGCTGAGGAAGAATTTGAAAAAACTATAGCCAGTTTACGGGTACTTGCTCAGGGTGTGGCACATGAATTTAATAATATTCTGGCAGTTATAAAAGGGTATGCTGAACTATTGCTTATGAATGAAGCAGTGGATGAATCAGTAAAGGAAGCAGTGGCCATTATTGACAAGCAGACTACCAGGGGTTCATCTCTCATTGACAGGCTGAGTGTATTTGTTACCGGTAAAGATATTTCTTTTGAGTATTGCTCTCTTAATGATTTAATTAAAGAGATAGTTGATTTGCAAAGGTTTACCTTAGAAAAAGAATCAATTGAGTGTAAATTAAAATTAGGCAAGGTTCCTGAAATATTTGTAGACTCCCGTCAGATAAAAGAGGTGTTGCTTAACCTCATTACACATGCCCGTTCAGCAATAAAGCCCAATAAAAAAGGAACTATCACCATTGAAACATCCTTCAACCGTGATGCTGTTATGCTTAAACTGGTTAATGATGGCATACCCACATGCTTAGAAAATGGTGAGGGAGAGAAAGCCAAAGGCAGTAATGGTGTAGATAGTGTAGGCAATGGCATTAATTTAGCAATAGCGTATGGTATAATGCAAAGCCACGGTGGAGATATGACACTATGCCATGACCCTGCACGGTGTAATGAAGTAACGCTTTATTTTAAACGTTTTAATCCTTCATTTGATGTTGCTGAAAAAAAAGAAGAAAAAGAGATGCTGTATTTAGGTGAGGTGAGGATTTTGATAGTGGATGATGAGGAACCTATACGGCAATTTTTATCTTCTGCTTTTGAACGCATGGGCTATCAGGTGTTAACTACTGATAATGGGCAGGAGGCTATAGATATATGTACATTTGAAGATATTGATATTGTGTTTTTAGATTATTTAATGCCTGGACATAAAGGCGACACTGTTTTCAAGTCAATACATGAAGTAAGCCCCAGAACTGATGTTGTATTTATCACAGGTGTAGATTCAATCCCTGATATTGACAAGCTACTGATGATGGGACTGGAAGGTGTTCTAAGAAAACCCTTCAAGATAGAAACAATCATCAAGCTAACCAACGAAATAATGGCGCGAAGGTATAATACATTACAGGATTGAAGCCTTATTCGGATTTTATTACCCGTTCAGCCTGAAGAGCTAAATATTTTACCAGGGTTGGTTCATCAATAAAGCCCAAATTCATAAGTATTATGCCAATAAGCCCACCTTCCTTTTTTTGAATGGACAAAGCTTGATTCAATTGGTCCTGGGTTATAACGCCATCTTCAACTAATAATTCCCCTAATAATGGTTTTGCCATAATGCCTCCTTGCAAATGAATTATTAATAATTATATAAGCATCCCTCATATTTGTCCAGTATTATAATAACCTTTTTACTGCATCCTTCCACAGGGATGTTTCACGTTTCCGTTCAGATTCATTCATAGAGGGATTAAAACGTTTTGCTATCTTATTGAATTTTGCAACATCATCAATGGTATTGTATACTTTCCCGGTTATACCAGCTAAATATGCCGCACCTAA
>Ga0308419_1001647_pt1 | contig 14858 bp, 12 predicted proteins | sample HotsprSampleMS50_FD_203674 | JGI IMG/M metagenome (GOLD analysis project Ga0308419, IMG submission 203674) | Hot spring phototrophic mat microbial communities from Mushroom Spring, Yellowstone National Park, Wyoming, United States - 20090730_MS50 ... | reverse complement strand
TCCCATACCGTTTGACCCGCTGTGGAAAATGGAGACAACCAGAAGAGATCGGCTTTACTCTGACTTACTTGAGGCATGCAGGGAACCCGGTTGTCCACTGTGCCGGGTGTCGCTGGCATTCGTGCGCAGCTATCTGGACAACACGATGTATGAGCGCGTAAACGATCCTGGTGTGCGGACAACCCTGCGCGAGGCACGCGGCTACTGCAACACACATGCCTGGATGCTGAGCGAGGGGCATGGGGTCGTGCTGGGGACGGCTATCCTCCAACGTGATGTGCTCAATGCAGTGCTCGAGGCTATGGAAGCTGCCCCGGTGGTTGGGCGAGGGGCACGCCAATATGCCCAGGATGTTCTGCGGCGGCTGCGTCCCACTGCCGAATGCCCGGCCTGTGCCAACCGTCAGGTGATGGAGGATATAGCTCTCAAGACGTTGCTCAAGTATCTGGACGACACGGCGTTAAGTGAGGCCCTTGATCGTACCGATGGCCTGTGCCTGCCACACTTCTCACGAGCGTTGGAACTGGTCGAGGATGCCGGTCAGTTACAGCGGCTGTTAAATTTCCAGCGCCGGGCATTGGTCAGACTGCGCGACGAACTTTCGGAATTGATCCGGAAGCACGATTACCGTTTCGTTAGTGAGGGGTTGGGCGAGGAGGGCGATAGCTGGTTGCGAGCACTGGGCATCGTGTCGGGGGAACGCGGCGCAAGATGAATAGCACGGTGCAAGAGGTTAAGATGTTGTCGTTGACCCAGGATGTACAAGAGGTTGCTAAAAAAGTTAAAGAGAACATTGCGCGTGTGATCATTGGCAAGGATGAGGTTGTCGAGTTGCTGTTGGTCGCACTCTTTTGTGAGGGGCATGTGCTGCTCGAAGATGTGCCCGGCATCGGCAAAACTACGCTCGCCAAGGCGTTGGCGCGGTCTCTGAGTTGCAGTTTCCAACGCATTCAGTTCACGCCCGACCTGCTGCCCTCCGATGTTACGGGGGTAAATGTATATAACCAGAAGACCGGCGAGTTTGAGTACCGGCCCGGCCCTATTCTGGCTCAGGTGGTGCTTGCCGACGAGATTAACCGCGCCGGTCCGCGCACTCAATCAGCACTGCTGGAGGCGATGGAGGAACGCCAGGTCACGGTAGACGGTGTCACCCGTCCGTTGCCCCGCCCTTTCCTCGTGTTGGCCACACAGAACCCCATTGAGCTTGAAGGAACGTTTCCCTTGCCCGAGGCACAGGTGGATCGCTTTTTTATGCGGCTGGCTCTCGGATATCCTGAGGAATCGGAGGAGCGTGCGGTTCTGCAGCGCTTCCGGGAAGACAATCCTCTGGATACGCTTGCTCCGGTAGTGAGTGCCACCCAGGTGCTGGAGATACAACGCGCCGTCCGCAAAGTGTTTGTCCACCCGACCGTTGAGGAATATGTGGTACGCCTGACGCGTGCCACGCGTCAACACCGCGCGGTGCAACTGGGCGCCAGTCCGCGTGGATCGCTTGCCTTATATCGCGCCGCGCAGGCCCGGGCAGCGATCCAGGGGCGGGCATTCGTATTGCCAGATGACGTCAAATATTTGTTGCACCCAATCCTGGGTCACCGCATCATCACTACCAGCGAGGCACGCGTGCGCGGACGCGCTGTGCACGAGATACTGAACGAGATTGCCGCAGAGGTGCCTGTCCCGGTTGAGGAATTCTGGTCTGTGGGAGCCGCTTATGACCAGGGCGCTTAACGCGCTGACGTTCGCACTGCTTGTGGCAAGCCTGGTATTCAAAAACCCCTTGTTATTCCTCCTTGGCGTATTGCTGGCACTTGTTGCGGGCGTGACCGCGCTGTGGGACCGTTACGCGCTTTTCAACGTCACGTACACCCGCCGAATTGGGGCGCCACGGATGTTTGTCGGCGAGGAGACCGACCTGTGGATTGAGATCGTCAATGCCAAGCTGCTCCCCCTTGCCTGGCTCAGAGTAGAAGACGAAATCCCCAATGGTGTCAGGATTCTCAGGGGCAAGGTTTATCATTCGCACAAACCTGCACGCTGCATTCTGGCAACCCTGACCTCTTTGCGGTTCTACGAACGTGTGCGCAGGCACTATAGATTGCGCGCCATGCAGCGCGGTGCGTTCGAGTTCGGGCCGGCCGGGCTGCGTTCCGGGGATATATTCGGGTTCAGGTACCAGGAGAAGGTGGTGTCAGATGTTGACTGGCTGATTGTCTATCCCAAGGTAGTGCCGGTGACGGCGTTGGGGTTGCCCGCTGCGTATCCTTTTGGCGACGCGAAGACCAGGTCTCGTGTCAGCCCAGACCCACTGCGCATTATGGGAGTGCGCGATTATGCGCCAGGCGATAGTCCGCGTTTTGTTCACTGGAAGGCTACAGCACGTCGCAACGAGTTGCAGACCAGGGTATTTGAACCAGGCGCGGCTCATGCAGCGGCCATCTTCCTGAATGCCCGCACCACTGATAGAGCCGGTTACGTCCCAGAATATTTTGAGCTGGCGGCTGTCGCGGCAGCCTCGCTCGCGCGTCATCTTCTGGACGCGCGCGAGGCTGTGGGATTATACGCCAATACTCACCGTATGAAGTCGGGCGGCCTGGTGCGTCTGCCACCCTCGCGGAGGCCGGATCGCTGGTCTGAGATTTTGGACACGCTCGCCTGGATCAACTGCCTGGCAACCGCTTCGTTTGAACGCATGTTACAGGTCGAGGCAACAAGATTGCCGTTCGGAGCAGCCATCATTGCCATCTCGGCAATGGTTACCGATGAGACAAAGGCAGCTTTGCTCGACCTCAGGCGCAGAGGCCACCCGGTCACACTGCTCTTTATCGGTGAGAACGCGCCGGAGCATATGCCGGATGAGATAGAAACTTACTGGATCGGAGATCATACCACATATCGGCGTCTTGTAGAGTCTGACCTTCCGCTTGTTGCTCTACCCGCACTCGAAGAGGCCGGCGATAGAAATGCATATGTTCACACTGACTGATTACAAGTGGAACTGGATTGACGAAGGCCTGCTGCCATATGCCCTGGCCACCATGCGCACATTATGGGTGAGTCTGTTGGTGCACTTGCTGTCACGTGCCATGATGCCTTACCGTCCCGATCTGATTGCGCCATCTGTGATCTTCGGCCTGCTGGCTGCCAGTATCGCCTGTACACACTGCGGTGTATACGTGATCAAATCCACTCCTGGCGCCACCATGTTTGTTGTGATCGGTGGCTTGATTGCTGTTGTGCTCACGCTGTACCTGGGTCTGGCAGGCGACCGTCCGGGCTTGTGGGAGCTGCGCTGGTTCATGTTACTGACACGGGAGCCGGCCGAGACCATTTTGACGCTCTTGATAGCCGTCTGGCTGTGGTGGTGGGGCATCCACACCGGTCGCGGGCGCGTATACTATGACCATCTGGCAGCCGATTTTACCATAGGTACGGCGATGCTGGCCACAGGCGTGGCGGTAGCCTGGGCTACTGGCCTGATGCCGTTGTGGCAGGTGCTTTTGGTGACCCTGTCGTACTTCGCTTCAGGCCTGGCAGCAATGGCTATCGCCAACCTCCAGAGTGCCCGCCGTTTTGAGGGTGATCGCACCGGCCATTCTCTGGCCGTGAACCGGTACTGGCTGGGCACGGTCGCTGTGGTGATCGGCGTCGTGTTGGCCGTCGGGTTGCTGCTTGCTCAGGCATTCACACCTGAGGCTCTGAGCTGGATGATGGCGACAATAGCCAGGGTATTGGGGTGGCTGGCCTGGGTACTGGCACTGGCATTCACGCTGGTAGCATATCCGGTGTTTGCGTTATTGGGATGGCTGGCACGTTTATTTCGCCCGATGAGCGGGCATGAGGAATGGGGGTCAGGTAACCCGCCTGGTGATTTTGCGGAGCAGCTCAAGAAGGTGCAGCCGGGAGAATTGAACGTTCCCCCACAAGTCTACGTGGGCCTGCACATTCTGGCCGGCATCGTGGTAGTGGGAGCGGTTATCCTGATTTTTGCGCTCACCTTCCGACGCTTCAAGACACTGTTGGAGGAGGATGTTGAAGAGACCCGCGAGTTCATTATCTCAATGGACCTGCTTAAGGAGCAACTGGCACAATTTTTCCGGCGCAGGAGCAAAGCGGAGAGCGAGCCACCGCCGCTTTTCGTCTCCATTCGCGGCGATGACCCGCGTGCCCAGGTGCGCCGGGCATACCAGGCACTGCTGGCCTGGGCGGCCTCGCGGGGGGTACCGCGTGCGCCCGGGCAGACGCCGGTTGAGTATCTATCAGTGTTGAGCGATACCCTGCCGGGTCAACAGGAATCGCTATCGCTTCTCACTACGGCCTACCTGGAAGCACGGTACAGCGCTACGCCCATTCCACCAGCCAGCGCTGAGCAGGCGCTGCAGGCCTGGCAGAGCATCGTGTCTTCTGAGTAGCCTATATATTCCTCCTCTCGATCACTACAGGAGTGCCTCGTTTGAATGCTTCAAGCTGAGCTTCCAGCTCAGCCCGGCGGGCGGCAGCAGCCCGTTTACCCTCTTCGATTAACTCTCCGGTAAGGTTACGCAGCCGTTCCTTCAACTCGGCGCCTGAGTAGGGGGTCAGCAGGATGACCGCTACGGCCCCAACAACGGCCCCTGAAAGCATACCGAGCAAGAAAAATACCGCCTTACGCATAATTGATGTACCTCCGTGTTGGTGTTGAGCTTCGCGTGATCACAGGAGATTATACACCACGTCGCCCCAGTCGCAAAGCCCTGTTATAGGGGTGTTCGAAGCAGAACTAAGCCACCCATAACCGCCAGATATGGTAATCCCATACAGATATTTCCCTGCATATAGCGCGAGTTAGCGGGGGATGATGGCTCATATCGGCTTTGAGGTGAAGTGGCAAAATTGAGAGCATCGTGGTATGCTTTTCTCTTGCTACATCCGATGGGACTGAGGAATACCATGATGCGCTTTCCTATCGGTGATATTTTGGACGAGCAGGAATGCTACGACTTTTTGATGTGGGTGCTGCACCCAGAGGGTCTGAAGTGCCCCAATGGACACCCGCTGCCCCCCGACCAGGCACCCCACGACCGACATCGAGCCCCTATCGTGGATTATCGCTGTCGCCTCTGTGGCACGGTTTAACATCTTCACCGACACAATCTGGAAGGGTACCCGTCTCTCGTGCACAACGATCGTGTTCTTCCTGCGGGGCGTCATCCAGGGTGTCCCCACCCTCCAGTTGGCAGACGAGCTGGAAGTGGGGTACGAGACGTTGCTGCGGCGGCGTCACTGCATCCAGCAGATGGGGCTGGAAAAGCTCCCCGCCGACCCTTTGCCCGATGGGAGAGTGGAGAGCGACGAGATTTTCCAGAATGCCGGAGAGAAGGGGACGCCTCATCGGGCCCCTTCCGATCCTCCTCGTCGTCGGGCCAACAAACGGCGGGGCATTGGCACAATGGAGAACGACCGCCCACCGGTTCTGGGCATTGTGGGGCGGGAATCCGGCCGTGTTTGCCTCACCGTCTGCAATAATACCCAACAAGCGACCATCCAGTCTCAGGTGGAGACCAAGACACGACCCGATGCCACGGTGTACACCGGCGAATCCCCTGCCTATGCGCGGATTGCCGAGAGCGGCCGGGGGCATGCGACGGTGTGTCATTCTCGGAAGGAATGGGCTTGCGATGACGACGGCGATGGCGTGCGGGAAGTGCATTGCAACACAATGGAAGGCTTTTGGACCGGCCTGCGGAACTTTCTCCGTCTGTTTCGCGGCGTCCACAAAAAGTTGCTCGCCGGGTATGTGGCGATGTTTGCCTGGGCTCACAACTTGAAGTGAGTGACCGCTGATTTCCTGAGAGCTGTGATGGTACCTCATCACCTTAAAACCGATATGAGCCCCGGACTTATCTTGAACTGAAGGCACATCTCCCGCCTGGTTCCCCTGGCGAGTGGTACACCATCTACCCGCCGTACCCGAAGGGCTACGCCGGCCACAACGCGCTCTGGCAGTATATGAACGCCAGCGTGACGCCGATCGTCGCCGGTGAGCTGGCGCACGGCGCGTTTCAACACGGCTTCGAGTCCTACGGTGTGGATATCCTGCGCCGGGTGGCGGAGCTGGGGAAACGGTCCGGGGGGACGCTCCATTGCAGTTACACCGGTGCATTCCCGCCTCCTCCGCCGCGTACCTTCATTCCGCTCGATCTGACGCCCCTGGCCAATATGGATGCCGCCCTGCTGGATTCACCCGAAGCGCCCGACTGGCGGCGCGGTGAGCATCCTGACCTGTGCGATCTGCCCAAAGGGGAACAGGTGTTCGCCGGCGTCCCTTTCCGCGTGCCGGAAGGGCCGCGCGCGGCTATCGGCCTGAGCCGGCGCGCCGGTTACGCCCCGCAGGTCGAACTTCCGGTGCACACGCGGGCTGCCGCGATCTATATTCTTACACGCGCTGGCGCGCACTGTGGACGGGGTCGGCGGCGTCATCACGCTGCACTATGCGGACGGCACTTCCCACACCCAATATGTGTTGGAGGGCCGGCATGCGTTGCCGATCAGTCACTGGATTTATCCCGAGCTGCACTATGACGTGCACGATAAGCGCCGCGCCGAGGTCGCCTGGCGAGGGGTGCACCCCGGGCATCTCAACCAACAGGTGGTGGTTTATGGGCTGGATAATCCCCACCCGGAGAGGGTGATCTCGCACATCACATTCGAAGCAGCCGCGAACGGCGGGATGTGGTTTGTGCTGGGGGTGACGATGAGCGATACGGAGGTCTATTTTACGCCCGACCCTGTCTCGTTCGGCATCCCGAACGGATGGGGTGCGGCGGCAGTGGTCTATGCGCTGATCGAGGGGCTGGCAGGGGTGGTGGATGCGGGAGTCGCCTGCGACCGGGTGGATTTATCCCCGCGCTGGACGGCAGCGGGAGTGGAGCAGGTCAGCGTGACCGTGCATTACCCGGAATCGGGTGGCTACGTGGCCTATAATTACCGGCGCGATGTGCAGAACGACGCGCTTGTGTTGGACCTGACCGGCTCCGGCGACTCGTGTGCCTGCCACGTGCTGTTGCCTGAGGAGGCCGGGGATGTAGTGGCGGTCGGTGTGGACGGCACGCCGGTGGATTGGACGTTGAGTCGGGTGGAAGGGTCGCGCTATGTGGCTTTCGTCGTCTCCCTGCCGGGGCCGCATCAGATAATCATCAGGCTGCGCTGATTAAGGGCTCCATCGAGTGAGCACCGGGCAGGCCGGGGGTATTGCCCCGGCCTGCCCGCTGTTTTGCGCCTTTGTCGGATTGTGGTAGGATTTTCCCCTGTGAGGCAGGCTTTCAGCCTGTCCGTAAGTTCCAGGCTGGACGAATCAGGGGGTCTATGATGGAGCACACACAACCCATCGGGGTGGAAGATGTCCGGAATGACCTGGCAGCCGCCACGAAAGACCTTGTGCAGGCCACGTTACGGAACCTGATCCTGGCGACCTGCGGCGTCTATTTGCTCTGCTACTATGTGGCTTTCGCATCCGAGGTCGTGCAGCTTGACTCGGGTTACTCGGCCGTCACCGTGTTTGTTCTCCTGAGCGGAGGTGTTGCCCTCTGGCTGCTGCCGCGGCGCCTGCTGACTGCCCAGGTGGTGTGGCAGGGCGGGCTGGCGCTCTCTATCACTCTGGCCCTGTATATCTCGCGGCAGCCAGAGGTCATGTTCCTGTACACGCTATTGCCGCTCCTGGCGGCGATCGCCGTGGGCTGGCAGGCCGGCATCCTGGCCGAAGCAGTGGTCATCGCGCTGGTGCTGGGGATCGCGTACAGCTCATGGATGCCGCCCGTGCCGGCTGGCTACGTGCTGGCCACGGTCGTCGGTGGCGCCTATGGTGTGCTGCTGGGCTGGACCGTGATCCACACACTGCTCACGGCGACCCACTGGTCGCTCTTCTATGCGGAACGCGCCCAGCAAAAGGTGCAGGAGGCCTACCAGCAGCGGGTGGAACTCAAACAGACTCAGGAGGATTTGCTGCATGCCAACCAGGAGCTGGCCCGGCTCTCCGAGCGGCTGGAGGTGATGTACCGGGTGGCGGAAGAGGCCCGGCGGGCTAAGGAGGAGTTTGTGGCCAACGTGAGCCACGAGCTGCGTACGCCGTTGAACATGATCATCGGCTTCAGCGAAGTGATCACCCAGTCGCCCCAAATCTATGGCGCCCGATTGCCCCCGGCGCTCCTGGCCGACATCACCGCCATCCAGCGCAACAGCCAGCACCTGGCCAGACTGGTTGATGACGTGCTCGATCTCAGCCAGATCGAGGCCGGGCGCATGGCGCTCAGCAAGGAATGGGCTTCACCGGCGGCCATCGTGGAAGAGGCCGTGCAGGTGGTACGCCCGCTGTTCGAATCCAAAGGACTCTCCCTGGAAACGGACGTGTCGCCGCACCTGCCCGGCATATTCTGTGATGTCACACGCATCCGGCAGGTAGTGATCAACCTGCTGAGCAACGCGGGCCGCTTCACCGAACATGGCGGGGTGCGCGTCAGGGTGTGGCAGGAGGGTGAGGCTCTCCTGTTCAGCGTGACCGATACCGGCCCGGGTATCCCCCCAGAGGCGCAGCAACGGCTCTTCGAGCCATTCCAGCAGGTGGATAGTTCCATCCGTCGCCTCTACGGCGGGAGCGGCCTGGGCCTGAGCATCAGCAAAAGGTTTGTCGAGATGCACGGAGGCGACATGAAGCTGGAGAGCCAGGTGGGCGTCGGCACAACGATCACCTTCACCCTGCCGTTGAAAGTTCCCCCACCGGCGATCTCCGCCGAGGGCGGGAGCGCGAAGCGGTGGTTCAGCCCATATATGACCATTGACTATCGGCTGCGTACCAGGCGTTCGCGGGCCCCCGCGCCGACGGTCACGCCACGCTTTGTACTCCTCGGAGCGGACGAGGCACTGCGCCGGTTTTTCGCACGCTACGGGGAGGACGTCGAGTGGGTCCCTGTACCTGACCTGAACACCGCCGTCAGCGAGTTGAACCGTTCACCGGCCCGCGCGTTGATCGCCAACATTCCTCCATCAGAGAGGTCGCCGGCTCTGATGTCGCAATTGGCCGGCCTGCCTCACCACACACCCGCGGTGGTGTGCTGGATACCCGGCCAGGGTGAAGCAGCCAGACAACTGGGAGTGGCGCGTTATCTGGTTAAACCCCTCTCCCGCGAGGCGCTTCTTTCGGTCCTGGATGAGCTTGGTGTGGGAATACGCCGGGTGTTGCTGGTGGATGATGAGCCGGAGATATTGCAGCTTTTCACCAGGATGCTCTTCTCTGCCGGGCGCGGATACGAGGTCTTGCAGGCCAGGAATGTGCCGCGCGCTCTCGATCTGCTGCGTGAGCGCCATCCCGATGTGGTGTTGCTCGATCTGGTGATGCCGGAAATGGATGGGTTTCAATTTCTGCAGGAGATGAGGAAGGACCCTGCCGTGCGAGAGGTACCCGTGGTGGTGATCTCGTCCCGGGATCCTTCCGGCGAGCCGATCGTGAGCGATGCGCTGACCGTCGTGCGCGGCGGGGGGATTTCAGGGCGCGACCTGCTGGCCTGCGCTCAGGCGATCAGCGAGATTCTCTTGTCCGCGCCGCCTGCTCGTCCAGCGCCGCCAGAAACGCCTGCCGTGTGACCGGCTTGCGCACAAAGCCGCTGGCGCCGAGGGAAAAGGCCATTTCTTCCTGCGCCAGGATCGTGCAGATGATCACAGGAATATGGCCGGTGCGCGGGTGTTGGCGCAATTGGGAGAGCACCTTCCAGCCATCCACACGGGGCATCATCACATCTAACACGATGATGCGGGGGGAGAACTCTTCGGCCAGGCTCAAGGCGCGATCGGGATCGCGCGTGGTGATCAGGCGGTAACGGGTGCCCGCCGTGTAGCGTTGCAAGAGCTGGAGGGTATCGGCATTGTCGTCAATGACCAGCACCGGCAACTGTTGGGCAGCCGGCAGGGTCAACGTGGCGCTGAAGTTTTCCACCCTTTCCTTCGGCAGGATCAGCCGGCCTCCGCTCAGATCGGCCAGGTACTGCGCCTGCTCGAGGCTGGCCGCATCGTCGCCGGAGAGCGGAGGGCTGCCGGTCGGTGATTGTGTCTGTACCTGGAGTTCGACCTCCGCAGGGTGTGCGCGTGCCAGGAGAGAGACGCAGCCCCCTGTTGCCTGGCGAATGGCGACACTCAGCAGGTTCAGCAAAGTCTGGCTCAGAGCGACCGGATGCACGGCCAGGCCGGGCAGGTCGTCGCCGACCGTGGCCTCCAGGCGTACCCCGTATCGGGCGGCCAGCGGCTCACTCAGTTGTATGACTTCAGACAACGTCTGTGGCAGATCCACCGCGCCGGCCGGCGGGGTCTCCTTCAGCCAGGCCAGTTCATCGGTCATACCGGGAGTATTGTCTGCCTGGTCACGCAGTCGGCTATCCAGATCGAACTGCCGCCAGAGCCGGCCGGCCAGCGCCTCGATTGCCGCGTGCTCCTTGCGCCGCAGGTGGCGCACCGACATCCCCGCCTGCCTGGCGACCTGCTGTTGGGTCATTTGTTGGAGGAAGCGGCAGGAAAGCAGCTCGTGGAGCTCCCAGGCCTGCGCCTGGCGCGGCTCGTCGCTGCGTGGCGCAAGCGATTCGATGGCCTCGATGAGGATGTCCTGCATGGCCGAGAACGCATCGGGGCGATTGGCGACGCCGAAGAGGGCGGCCAATGGATTCTGGCGCAGGCGGTCGGGTTCGTAGAGATGGTTCAACGCCTGGCGCAGGTAAGTGATGAATTCCTCGCGGGTCAGCATGTCCCCTTTTTGTCCCCTTCCATGCCGAAATCTTGTGACAGACCGTCCATTTTCTGCTATGCTTAGCGGCAGGGTATAAGTGTACCCAGACTGTCACACAAAGTCAAATAGCGGGCTGGCATCTACTGTTCATAACACATTATACAAGGAGGTGATGACGTATCAGACAAAAGGCCATCAGCAAAATGCGCACAGATCATCGATCTTGGCCCAACCAGAGGGATGATCTGTGCGCCAGGACAAGTGAGGTAAACCCCACTGATTAATTATATCCCATAAACATAAGGAGGTCAAAAAAATGAACCGCTTTTTGCTGCGAGCTTTGGTGGTTGTGGTAATCTTGGTCTGGGTAACCGCCTGTGCCACACCAACACCTGGGGTGGTAGAAGTCACACGCATCGTTGAACAAAAGGGAGAAACAGTCGTTGAACAGGTGGTGGTCACTGCCACGCCTGGAGTCCCTGAAGAGAAGATCACCCTGCTGGTTTGGGATCAGTTTGGAGGCGAGCTGGAGTCAGTAGCGACTGAACTGATCTATGCCAACTTCATGCGCAAGTACCCTAACATCGAGATCCGACGTGAGGTCGTGGGGCGCAATGACCTTCTGCTGACCGCCAGGACCGCTCTTGCCTCGGGCACGGGTCCCGACGTTGTGTACCACGATGTCTCGCCGACCCGTGAGCTGATTGACGCCGGCCTGATCCTGCCATTGGATGAATATGCTGATCAGTACAGGTGGCGGGAGCGCTTCTACGCGACCGGCCTGTCGTGGACGATTGAAAACGGCAAACTGTGGGGCCTGGGGTTAGAGGCCGAGTTTGTGGGCATCTTTTACAACCAATCTCTCTTCGACAAAGAAGGCATGGAAGTGCCACAGACGATCTCGGAGGCGCTTGCTTTCTGTCGCGAGGCCAAGGCGCGAGGCTATGTTCCGATGGCCCATAGCCAGTCGGAGGGCTGGCAGACTTTCTTCTCCTTCACGATGCCGGCCCATAACTACGTGGGCGTTGAGTACATCAAGGATCTGCTCTTTGGCTGCAAAGGGAGGTGGGATTCGCCGGAGATCATCGAAGCGATGAAGATCACCTACGAGCAAATGAAGGAGGCAGGCTGTTTTGTCGAGGATCTCAATGCTCTGGACTTTGGTGGGGCTATTGACCTTTTCAACAACGAGGAGGCCTTTATGCTACCCACCGGCACGTGGGTCGTGAATTCCATTCTGGAACTCTCGAAGGAGCGCGAGGTCAAGATGATGCCGTGGTTTGATATGGAAACCGGCCAGCCTCGGGCCTACACCATGGGTATGGGATCGGCGTGGTATGTCTCGGCCAATACCAAGCATCCGAATGAGGCCGCCTTGTTTCTTGACTATCTCTTCTCCGACGAGGCGGTGAAAATTTGGATCGAAGCCGCAAGCCGCATCCCACCAGTGCCGGTTGACACGACTCAACTCAACCTGCTGCCTCTGCAGGCGTTCGTCCTGAACACCCTGGAGCAAGCCGGGACAGGTCAGGCAGAGTACGCCCTTGGTTGGGATGTGGATCTTATCGTCCCCGAGCAGTTCAACACGATGCTGTCCGATGGGTGGCAGGCGGTCTGGGCTGGAACCAAGACGGTGGAAGAGCAGATGGCCGACCTGCAGCAGATCTGGGAGGAGTTTGGTCCCTGCCAGTAGTGTATGAGGATTTGGGGAGAGCGGCCTGGAACCACTCTCCCCATATTGTTATTATCAAGACAAGGTGTGTAGCCATGCTCTCTCAAATCAGGGGGTTGACGAAGATAACGGTGCGCAGGTTCTGGGGCAAATATGGCGCTGGATATCTGTTTGTGCTCCCTACCGTCGTCCTCTATCTGATCTTTATGGTGTATCCTTTTTGTTATACCTTCTATCTGAGTTTCACCGATTGGAATGGCGCCAGTCCGATCAAGAACTTTGTCGGTCTGGCTAATTACGCCAGGTTTTTCCGGGATCGCTTGGTGTGGATATCCCTACAACACAACTTGATTTGGATGACTGCGGGGACCGTTGTGCCCATCACTTTGGGTCTATTCCTGGCCATGCTGCTATGGGGACGCCCCAAGGGTTTTCTGACCTTCCGCACCGTATACTTTCTACCCCAGGTGCTTGGGGCGGGTATCCTTGGCGTTATGTGGCGGCTGATCTACCAACCGAGGCGAGGTGTGCTGTTCCAAATTGGCCAGGTGCTGGGCATAGAGGCCTTCAGATACAGCCCAATTGCCTATGCACACACAGCGTTACCAGCTGTCATGGTGGCTGCTATCTGGGCCTCAACCGGGTTCTTCTTTGTGATCATGTTGGCCGGTCTGCAGAATGTGGACATGGATCTGATGGACGCAGCTCAGGTGGATGGGGCAGATGCCTGGCAGCGATTTCGGAATGTGGTCATCCCTCAACTTTCGCACGTGATCACCCTGGTCACTGCGCTGGCCTTGATTGGCGGTATCAAGGAGTTCGGTCTGATCTGGGCCGTGACCCAGGGCGGGCCTGGCAATGCTACGGAGATGATCGCCACCCATGCTTATACTGAATTTAGCAGGCATAGCGATGTTGGCTATGCCTCTGCCCTGACGATGTTGATTGCAGCGATCGCATTTGTCTTCACGATGATCTTCATTTTGGTTCGCGAACGAGAGATGGAGGTTTGATCCTTAAAATGATCACTATCGAACAGAAGATGCGCAAGATTGAGTCAACAACAGCTGCCATGGCTCGTAGACAAGCTACTGCTTCGCGAAGGTATCGGCTGCTTCGAGAAGTTCTTAATATCATCAAGTATGCCATATTGCTGGTTTTTGCTTTCATATTCATCATGCCCTTTGTGTGGAGTGTGTTTTGGGCGTTGAAGACCGATCTGGAGATCGGCCGTAACCCATTCTCGCTCCCCGTGCCGCCACGTTGGGAGAACATACCCAAAGTTTGGATACAAGGACGCTATAGCCAGTACCTTCCAAATACGCTCATCTATGGATTCGCCATCACAACCGGCGTCTGTTTCTTCTCCTGCCTGGCGGGCTATGGGCTGGCCAAGATTGCTTTTCCTGGTCGCCGGCTCATCTTCAACTTCCTATTGATCGGCCTGATGGTTCCCTTCTTCTCATTGATGATCCCGCTCTACACCATGATGCGAGATTTCGGCATCTTAGGCACCCGCTGGGCGTTGATCATCCCTGGCATCGGCCTGGGCGTGCCTTTTGGCACTTTCTTGATGCGCTCGTTCTTCCTGTCATTACCCAACGAGCTTGCCGACGCTGCCAGGATTGATGGCTGCAACGAGTGGGGGGTCTTTGCGCAAGTGATGCTGCCTCTAGCCGGGCCGGGTCTGACCACCCTGGCAGTATTTGAGTTCATGTGGACCTGGAATATGTTCATTGAACCGCTTCTGTTCATCCAGCGGGATGAACTGCGGCCCGTGGGGCTGGCTATCTTCTTCTTCCAAAGCCGCTATACCGTAGACCGTGGCATGGTCGCCGCTGGCATACTGCTTACGGCTGCCCCAATTGTTATCATGTACCTCTTGCTGCAGCGCAAGTTTATTGAAGGGGTCACGGCAGGTGCCTTGAAGTAGCATGCCCACAAAAGGCATCGATGCCGGGGTTGGTCGCCTATCTATGCTCCTGCTAATCTAGCTGTTGCTACGGCGTGACTTTGCTGGGAGCCACAAACCTTATAACGCAAGACAGCGGCAACAAATGGCAGCCGGAGGATAAGGGATGCGACTACGGGTTTCATCCAACGACCATTTCCTGGAGTACGCCGATGGGCGTCCCTTCTTTTACCTGGGCGACACGGCCTGGGAGCTATTCCATCGCCTCAACCGCGAAGAGGCCGACCTCTACCTGGAAAATCGCGCCCGTAAAGGCTTCACCGTCATCCAGGCAGTGATCCTGGCCGAGTTGGACGGGTTGAACGCACCCAATGCGTATGGGGACGTCCCTCTGGAAGGCAACGACCCCACGCAGCCCAACGAGTCTTACTTTCAGCGTGTGGATGCGATAGTAGACAAAGCGGAGAGTCTGGGCCTGTTTTTAGGCCTGCTGCCGACTTGGGGTAACCACTGGAAGCTGAACGCTGAAGGCC
>Ga0308419_1001641_pt1 | contig 14897 bp, 10 predicted proteins | sample HotsprSampleMS50_FD_203674 | JGI IMG/M metagenome (GOLD analysis project Ga0308419, IMG submission 203674) | Hot spring phototrophic mat microbial communities from Mushroom Spring, Yellowstone National Park, Wyoming, United States - 20090730_MS50 ... | reverse complement strand
AGCATGAGAAGTGTATCTGGTGTACTTATCTCACTTTTGGTGACCAGCCTCATTTTTGCAGTCTACGGGTGTGCCGGGAAGAGGGCTACACCAGCGCCCACTCCTACCGTCACACCCACCACTGCTCCCTCACCCACCCCTGTACCTGCAGTTCCTGACCCGTTCGTGCAGAACGAGCGGCTGGGACGTGGCGTCAACATGGGCAACGCCCTGGAAGCCCCCCGCGAGGGAGCATGGGGAGTGACGCTGCGAGAGGAGTACTTCCAACTGGCAAAGAAGGCCGGCTTCAATTCGGTGCGCATACCTGTGCGCTGGTCCAGCCATGCAGGCTCAAAGCCACCTTACACCATTGATAAGAGCTTTTTCGACCGGGTGGACTGGGCTGTGGAACAGGCGCTTTCCAGAGGATTGCTCGTGGTCATCAACATGCATCACTATGAAGAGATATTTAAGGAGCCGGCGAAGCATCGCGAGCGCTTTCTGGCAATGTGGGAGCAAATCGCGGAGCACTACCGTGACTACCCGCCGGAGCTGTTGTTTGAGCTTTTGAACGAGCCACATGATATGCTCGTGTCCAATCTGTGGAATGGGCTACTGAAGGACACGATCAAAGTGATACGCCAGACTAACCCCACGCGTACACTGATTATCGGCCCGGCACAGTGGAACAGCATTGCCGCCCTGCCCAACCTTGAGCTGCCCGAGGACGACAGGAACATCATCGTCACCGTTCATTACTACGAACCATTCCGTTTCACCCACCAGGGAGCCGAATGGGTGGAAGGTAGTGAACCCTGGCTGGGCACGACGTGGGAGGGCACACCAGCGCAACAGCAGGCAGTGATCAGAGACCTCGACCGGGCAGCGTCCTGGGGCAAGGCCCACGAACGCCCCATCTACCTTGGCGAGTTCGGCGCTTATAGCAAGGCCGATATGGAGTCACGTGCCCGCTGGACCGCCTTTGTGGCCCGCCAGGCTGAAGAGAGGGGGATGAGCTGGGCCTACTGGGAATTCTGCGCGGGTTTTGGCGTGTTCGATAAGTCGAGGGGCGCCTGGAATGAGCCGCTTTTGCAGGCTCTGATCCCCCAATAACAATCGAACATGTGGACGCAGCAACGACTGCGCCTGCAACACGCCAGATGGGACACGGATGGCACGGTTCCCTGCCCCAACCGCGCTTCCGTGTCCCTGCAACGAGTATCGTCACTCAACCGTCCACTTGTACTTCTTCTGAGCTGCCTCTTTGAGGTCCTCCAGCACTCCACTTTTGTCCTTAATCTGCCAGCCATCAAACGCTTCCCAGCGAAACAGGAGAGCACAACAGATGCGCTGGCGATTGGGATCGCTGTTCCAGCGGTTGACCTCGGCGTACATCTCCTTCACCCAGCCGGTATTGGCGTTAGCCCAGTCCTTATGTACCTGATCGGTCTCGGTGATGAAAACAGGGACATCGCGCCATCTGGCCGGGATCAGGTCCATAAAGGTGCGGTAAGCATAAAAGTTGTAATACTGCCAGCTCAGGTTTTTGTCAGGGAAGCGTTTAGGCGGTTTGTGTTCGTCACCGAACAGCTTGCGGCTGGTGATGAGGGCCGGGTCGGTCCCGTGAGTGTAGGCATGGAGCGCGAAGCCGTCGAGTGCTTTGATTCCCCGTAGCGCCCGGATGAACCAGTCCCCGCTGCAGCCAGCAACGGCATTGTACGGATCCACTGCTCCCATCACCACCATGGCATCAGAAGGGTTGACGCCGGGAATGGAAGTGTAGACCTCCTTGATAGCGCGATAGGTACGGTTGAAGCAATCGGCGTACATTTCCGGGGTGATGGGCTTACCTCCTGCTCCATCACGGTTGCCGGGGTACTCACGCGGGTTGTTCATTTCGTTGCCAATAATCCAGATATGGCAACCACCCCTGGGATCGGCCGGGTCAATGGAGCGCCTGACGAAGGCGGCACAGGTGCGGGCAAAATCATCGTACAAATGAGGTTCCGGGATGGTGCCGCTGGAACCATACCCGTAGTTAAGCCGTGCCAGGATACCGAACCCCTCCCTCTCCCATTCGTAAAAAGTATCCCGATCGCCTCCCACGCTCTGGTAGTTTGTGCCCAGAGCATAGGTGAAGAGCACCCATCCGGTCACTCCCACCTGGGTGAGGATTTTGCGCTCGTAACGGTCGTGGATGCCGTAGATGTAGGGGCTTTCCCCACGCCTCACCACCTGTTTGCGGACGCCAGGCGTGAAAGGCTTGAGATAGCGGGCATTGATAAAGCCGCGTTTGAAGGCCGGCGTCTCAACCTCGATCCATTGGTCGGGCTGGCCTATTCTGGCTGCGGCGCCGACCGGGTCTATCACTCGCAGGGGAACGGCCCCACCAACACACCACTCAACCGGGGCGGATGGAGCAGGCGAGGCCCGCATCTCTGCCCACATATCAGCCGCGCCGCTTACCTGCGCTATAGGAATCGGTTTGGCTGCCGGCTCAGGCCTGGTCTCGCTCAGATAGACGGTATCCCCGTAGCTCAGGGTAAGCCATCCGATTTTACCGTCGGGGAGGCGCACCTTTTGGAAACGGTAGCCTTCGGGGTGTGCCTGAGGTGCCCCCAGGGCCGTGACCTGGGTGCCGTAGGGAACGATCACGCCGGTAAAGCTGGCGAGGTCAGGTTCCGGCCGCTCGCGCAGCCTCAACCCGTCAAACCAGTTGACCCACAGAGTCGCCTCCTCCCCCTCTAATTCGGCCAGGTAGACGACATCGCCGTACCTGCTGGTTAGCCATCCGATCTGTCCCTCCGGTGTGCGGACGCGCTGGAACAGATACCCTCCAGGATATGGCTGCGGCTCCCCGATGGCGGTCACGACAGCGCCGTTGGGCACGGTGACACCGGTGAAGCTGGCCATGCCGGGTTCGGGGAGCGCACGCAGGCGCAGGCCCGGAGACCAGACGACACGCAACTTTTTCCCCTCAACCGGGGGAGTTTCTCGCCTGGGCTCCTCCTCAACGGGCTCCAGGTATACAGTATCGCCATCCTGGCAAGTCAGCCAGCCTTGCTGGCCCTCTGCTGTACGTACCTGCTGGAAAGTAAACCTTTCGTCATAGCGGAGCGGTTCTCCGATGGCCTCTACTATGGCCCCATAGGGCACTCTGATGCCGGTATAGCTGGCAGCGGTCGGCTCCGGCTGGCTGCGCAGTTTGAGACCACCCAGCCAGTTGACCCGCAATTTTCTGGTCATTTTGCCTCCTGGTGAATTGACCTCCAGTCGTCTGCCGCAATGCAAAGCCGGCAGACCGCCAACAGTTATCTGGTACCCACAAGCGGCACAGGACGTTTGGCGACTCCCGGTTTACGCCCTTCGTGCCACATTGGGCTGACGGCAGGAGTTACCCGGTCCATCCGTGGCAGGCTTTCCAACCTGGCCGGAGGTTCAGGAAAGGCCATCCTGCACAAATCAGCATACTGACAGGAGTTCAGCGCGCAAGTCCTGGCTGATGACAATTATACTCGTACCCCATCCGACCACAAATCAACTGCTGGCCGGGATCTCAGGCGCAGATTCCTGTGTAAACCCGGCTTCTCACAGACGCCGGTTTTTTTCATTTGTAACGGAGCTGTAACCCGGAAGGCGTAGAAGATATGCTAAACTTAAAGCGATGGTTTGAAGTGCTCTTAGAGCCTATCCGAAAAAAGTAACCGACGCATCCCTATGCGTCGGTATAAGCGGCATAGGGATGCCGCTTGTACGGTTTCTCGGATAGGGTCTTAATAAAGGCTGATTCGGAGATGACACCGTTGGCGCTTAACCCAGACACCCCAGGCATTGGCCTCATACCCCCTGTTATGTACGTGGCAGGGCTGAGGTGTACACTCTCTGGAGACGTGAGAGCTGCGGGTAACAAATATATGAGGAGCATGATTATGACGGCTGCCTCGATGAGTCGGGCGAGAAGTTGTCTGTCAAGGAGCTGGAATACGCCACTACTGGCCAGGTTACGCCATCCTGCCACTCTCGAATGGTGGGAGTGGGGGAAGATCATAGGGTTCGTAGCGTTCGTCTGGCTTGCCGTCTACGTTGTGCTGGGTGGCATTCCATCCCCAACGACAGTGGCGCTTGTGTTACACTTTGCAATTGACTTTACCGTTCAATCGCCTGAAACGGCTGTGCGCAAGATAGAGCGCGGGCGCTACCTGTTGATGCACGCTTTGATTGCCGGGGGGCTTCCTTTGATTGTGGCGGGGTTGGTTGCGGGAAACCCACATCGCGCACTTATCTGGATGGTCATAGGAGCTGCCAGCCACTAGGCTGTAGACTGGACACGGCGCTTTGGTATCCGTAACCCGCTCCTGGCTGCGCTTGCAGATCAGGTCTGTCACCTGGCTGTGATAGCGGTACTGACCATATAACGAGCACGGGATTTAGGGAGGTAAGGAATGGAAGGACAGGAAAGCGGGTTGAGCGAGGTCTGTATCGAGCAAGGGCTGCTGAGAGCGCACGTGATCAGAGCCATGCTCGAGGATGCGGGTATTCCCGTGTTGTTGAGATACGAAAGTATCGGACCGGTTATAGGGGTCACCGTAGATGGGGTCGGGGAAGTACATATCCTGGTCCCATCGGAGTACGCCGACCTGGCGCGCTCGCTACTCAATGAGGAAGGTAGGCTTTAACCGCCGACCGCGAGCCACTCAGAGGCAGGCCAGGAGTTCTCCTCCAGCCACTGCATGCCGTTCACGCTGACACCCCCGACCCATACCTCCCAGTGCAGATGGGCACCGGTGGAGAGGCCGGTATTCCCGACTGCGGCGATCACCTCGCCCTTTTCGACGTGTTGCCCCACCTCGACCGCTATCTTGCTCAGGTGGGCGTATCCGGTTAACACACCCCATCCGTGGTCAATCACCACAGCATTGCCCCATAACGCCAATTGTTCAGCCAGAACCACGGTGCCCGCCGCAGAAGCGTGCACTGGCGTCCCCCCTGGTACCCGGAAGTCTATACCGCTGTGATAGCTGGTGTAAGGCCCGCCGTTATAAGCCCGGCGCGAGCCAAAGTAGGCGGAGACGGGACCGACACAGGGACGCTCGAACGGTATCGTCCAATACCGCTTTGTGGTGAATACCGAACGCGCGGCTTCAAGCCGTGCGCGGTCGCGGGCAATGGCGTCCGGATCAAGTAAGCTCGCACGCCCGGCGGGCAGGTCAATCCGCTCATAATAGAAATTTCCGGTCGCTATCACAATGCCGGTGCTGAGCGTGGTCTCCTGTCCCCCGGCGTTTACAGCACTCAGCTCCAGTTCGTACAGGCCTGGCTCGGTGAATACGTGCACTCCCATCAGGCCATAATAAACGCCGTTCTCCTCCGCAAAGCGTATCTCCTGCTCAAACAGCCTGCCGGTAAGCGTCACCGGCTCTGTGGTCCGGACAGCAATGTACACCGCTTCACCCTGGGTCGCGGGAAGCGGGCGCACATCAACGGAGACAAAGGGCACCGGCAGTGGACCCGGCCCCACGCCGGGCACAATTAATTTCTGACCGGCGTAAATCAGTGCCGGATTGGCTATCCTGTTCGCGGCCATCAGGCGCCAGGGTGATACGCCATATCTCAACGCGATGCGCAGGAAGGTGTCTTCCGGACGCACCACGTAGACCAGACCGGTGTTAACGTCGCCGCCGGATGATGGCACCTGTATGACCTGACCTGTATAGAGCACATCAGGAGAGATAAGTCTGTTAATCCGGGCCAGCTCCTGCCATGTAGTGTGGTAGCGCCTGGCAATGGTGCTGAGCGTATCCCCGGTCTGAAATAAATAGGGTATGGTTGTGGTTGGTGGAACGTCGGGCGAGGAGGCGGGTATCACAAGGCGCTGGCCAACATAGATTTGTCGGGGATCGGGTATGCCGTTAGCATGGGCGATGGCGTCAACGGTCGAGCCATAACGCCGGGCTATAGATAAGAGCGTCTCGCTCCGCTGTACTATGTGCACCGTTCCCTGGATTGGCTGGCTTCCTGATTGTGCATACGCAAGCTCTCCTGTTCCTGCTATGACCAATGCCGTAATGGCCAGAGCGACGAAAACGCTTCTACGCGACATGCTCCACTCCGAAAAGCAGTATGTCCCCCGTATGCACCTGTTCTAACAAACCAGGCGGTCCTTCGAGGACATCACGTGCCGGCACACGTGGCACGTAAATGGGCCGGAACGGGCGTGCCAGCCGTGCGTCTACCACCCGGCCATCCCGATCCAGCCAGATCGCGGCGATGGGGAAGAAAACAAAGAACATATGGATTGCGGTCATGACACGGCTTTCCCGCTGCCCAACTAACCACAATCCTTCGCTGTCGCCCAGACGACGGCGGAACATCAGCCCGCGCAGTTGACAGAAGAAGCTGGCGCAGCATCGTACTTTGCTCAGCAGGAGCCTCCCCTCCGTCTCGTTGCGCACAGCCACTATCTGTTCTGAGCGCTTTCCGCAGGCCACTTTATGTCCTTCGCGGTCGGTAAGTTAAAGCTTGTAACCTATAGCGCGCAGGAAATTCTTGCGCTGAGCGATGTCCTCCTCGCTCTCCACACCCTTTGTTTTGACGCCGTCTATTACCCCCAGTATGCCCCGTCCCTGTCCTGTTTCAGCGATGATTACTTCAACCGGGTTGGCTGTGGCGCAGAAGATGTGGCACACTTCCGGCACCGCTTTGACCGCGTTGAGCACATTAACAGGATAAAACCCTTCTCCCAAAAAGATGATGAAACAGTGGCCCGCTCCAAGCGCGAGTGCGTTTTGCCTGGCCAGCTCGACCAGTGCAGGGTCGGTGCCGCTGGCACGCACAAGGGCAGGGCCTGACGACTCACAGAAAGCCAGGCCGAACTTGATGCCGGGCACGCTGGTCACCAGCGCTTCGTGCAAATCCTCCACCGTTTTAATAAAATGGGATTGGCCCAGGATGAGATTTACAGCATCGGGTTTCTCAATCTGCACTGTGATCAATTCCATCTTTCCTCCGATACCTGGCGCTCTGTCACGAACATAAAACAAGGCGGCCATGCCCTGTGCGCTGGCCGCTCTCGCTGTTACGGGGCCGTTATCAGAGGCCCAACACTTTATTCACACTCTGGATCAGTTCCTGCGGGCCGAAAGGCTTGGTGATGTAGTCATCCACCTTGGCAATGTGCAGGCCCAGCACCTTATCAATGCTCTGCGCCTTGGCGGTGACTACGATCACGGGAATATGCTTGAGCTCCTCGTCTGCTTTCATCTGCTGATAGACCTCCCAGCCATCCATATCGGGCATCATCAGGTCCAGCAGCACCAGGTTAGGCTTGACCCGACGCACAGTTTCAATCCCTTCCCGGCCGCCGACAGCACCGACAAGCTCGAACCCCTTGCGCCCCAGGATCAGCTTTACAAGGTCTATCATCTCCGGCTCATCCTCTATGCAAACGATGGTTTTTCTTTCCTCAGCCATTGTACATCTCCCTCCATATCAAAATGGTGCGGTTGAACGATGCTCAGGCCGCCAGATTGCTCATTTCAGCTCACCGTTAATCACAGGCCCAGCACTCTATTCACGCTCTGGAGCAATTCCTGAGGACCGAAAGGCTTGGTGATATAATCATCAACTTTGGCGATGTGCAGAGCCAGCACCCGATCTATGCTCTGCACCCTGGCGGTGACCACGATCACGGGGATGTGTTTAAGCTCCTCGTCAGCCTTCATCTGACGATAGACCTCCCAGCCGTCCATATCGGGCATCATCAGGTCCAGCAGTACCAGGTCAGGCTTGACCCGACGCACAGTTTCAATCCCTTCCCGGCCGCCGACAGCACCGACAAGCTCAAATCCCTTGCGCCCAAGGATCAGCTTTACAAGGTCTATAACCTGAGGGTCATCCTCTATGCAGACGACAACCTTTTTGTCCCCCTCATTCATGTGAAAACCTCCTGCGAGTCGCGGCAAAGCTACCATCACCATACACATCCATCCACCATCCCCACCCACGCATAGTGTACCACTATCCCGTTTTCAAGTCAAATCGCGGGGTCCAAAGGGGCGCCCGTCATATTTTTGCATCCACCCGGCACAGTGTAGGGCAACTGCTCGCAGTTGCCCTCACAAGCGGTCTTGCAGCCAGAGCGTGGACTGACCGCTGGAGGTCGCCCAGGACCATGTCCCCAAACTCGTTACGCTCCCCCTCACCAAAATTGGCATACCCGGTAAATTGCGCTATAATTAAGTTATGAGTATCTGGCAACGCCACCCCCGTCTTCCGGTCATAGCAATAGCGGTAGCAGCCGTGCTCGTGGCTGCTGCAGGACTGTGGCTGCGAGGCATGTCGTCCACGAATGAGCAATCCCCGCTCTCAACCTCCTTCTGGATATCACCTCCGGCCACCCCTTCCGTGATTGATACCATTTCCTCCCCTCCTCCCGCCTCCTGGACCAACGGCGGCACGGCACTGCTGTGGGTAGCCCTTGGGATTATGCTCGCCTTTGGCATCGCCTTTCTAATGCTACGCTGGCACCGCCGCTTTGAGTGATGAGGGATCCCCATTCACTTGCCAGGGTCGTCCTTTTAGTTTTCATTGCATTTGCCATACGGGCTGCATCGCTCGATTCCCAATCCCTCTGGCGAGATGAGGTGGACGCGCTGTGCTACGCATATGAGTTCCCCGCGTTGCTCGTTGATGCGCTTAAGCCACAACAGCAGGGAAAGCTGGTTCCCCCCTGTGCCTGTCCCCCCGCACCTGTGGCACTGACCAACGCCACCGAAAGCTCCTGGTACCGCTTACTGGCACTGCTCAGCGGGATGATCCGCCAGAACGGGCCGCTCTACTTTTTCATCCTGCGCGGCTGGGTTGCACTGGCCGGCAGCAGCGAGTACGGGATGCGCTTCTTTTCCCTGGCCTGTGGGATTGCAGGGGTGAGCCTGGTTTACGTGTTGGGCAGACGCCTGTTTGACAGCCAAAGCGGCCTGCTCGCAGCATTTCTGGTCGCCACGTCCCCATACCTGGTCTGGTACGGGCAGGAGGTCAAGATGTACACGCTGGTCCTGATGGAGGCTCTGCTCGCAATCTATGGGCTGCATAGAGCTATTGACAGTACGGGCCGGCGCTGGTGGGCTTTGCAGATCATCGCCACTACCCTGGCGCTTTACACCCACATCCTGGCTGCCTTGTTGATCCCCCTCCAGATTTTGCTGTACTTCATCTGGTGGCCTCGCGCGCACTCGCACTGGAAAGAGGCGCTCATCAGTCTGGGGTGCCTCACCCTGCCCTACCTGCCGCTCGGGGCATGGCAGCTCCCGCAGCTCTCCCAGGTCCGCGAGACCGGATTCTACCCCTACACTTTAGACGAGATGATGCAAATCCTTATCAGTGGCTGGAGTCTGGGCATTACCGGCACAGGTGGGCCGGTGGGGGCCGCAGTGATAGGACTCCTGGCCGTATGGGGGTTATTCAGGCCAGCGAACAAAGAGGCGAGACGCAGCCAGCTTGCTCTGGCCGGCTGGTTCGTGCTACCATTGCTGTGCATATGGTTTGTCTCCCTCAGGCAGCCGCTCTTCACCGATCGTTACCTCATCTGGAGCGCACCGGCTTTCTATATATCACTGGCCTGGGCTTTGACCCATCTCGCACGGGTAATGTCACCCTGGGGGCGTTATGCCTTCCTGGCGTTGATGGTTTTCATCCTTCTCTGCAACGGCGCTAACTTGTGGAGACAGGCCACCGTGCCTTTCAAGTCTGACTTCCGCTCCGCCGCAGCATACGTGGCCTCACACTATGCGCCGGGTGAACTGATCATATTCCAGATACCCCACGGGCGATATACGTTTGACTACTATTTTGCTGTGGAAGGGTATCCCTGGGCAGACGGGATATTCACCAATCACCGTGCTCCTGACGGCTCATTCCTCATGAGCGAGCAGGAGAGTGCTGCCAGGATGAAGGCGATAGCGGGTGGCTATCAGGCGATCTGGCTGGTCGTGACCGAGGAGGCAATGTGGGACGCTCGCGGGCTGGTGCGGGAATGGCTGGACACCCATTACAAACGGGTGGATGAAGCGCATTTTATGCGGGTGGACGTATATTTCTTCACGGCCACCCAGGCAGATTGAACGCTTCGCATCAGGTGTCGGCCTGGCCGGGACCCCTTACAGACACAACGGCAGAGGTCAGCAAAGGAAGGTCTCAGGCCTGCAGCCCACAATTCTGCCACCCGGCCTGATATCCAAATCGTGCCAGTATCTCCGCCGCCTGTCGTTTCCACTCCTCAATGAGCATCTCCATCAACGCCTGCAATTCCTCGACCGGACGGTTGAGCGCCAGCGATAGCGCCTCGTAGACGCGGCGCGGGAAATCGCTGGCGGTGGGTGGTCGCCAGCCAAAGCGATATTTCAGGTCAATTGACTGCGCCCAGAATGCCTGGGCGAACCACTCCAGATCAGCGCGGGTGGTGGTGATACCGTAATGTCGCAACAGCCGCACGAGCGTATGATCATCACTCAGGCGCTCTCCTGCTCCATCCTGGCTGAAGATAACGAAGGTGAAGGCACACTGAGAGAGAGCATTACATAATATCCAGAAGAACTCTCGCTGCAGCATTCGCCGTACGACGCGTGCAAAGCATGCGCGATAGGCTGCATCGTCCGACCCGGGTGGTGGCAGTTCCTCCTCGATCTTGTAAATCTGGCCCACATAGTGGCCAAAGAAGCGCGAGAAGGGCATCATGAAGGTCCACAGGGCATTGCAGTGACCGGCGTTGCCCGGCGTGCCTCTGCCACAGGTAAAGACGAAATCCTGCATCTCAGGGTAGCGCTCAGCCAGTGCCTGCGGTCCATCGCCGACAGCACGCAGCGCCGGGTAGCGGGCGGCTTCACCAGAGCGCAGCATCTCGACCGCCTGCACGGCGATTTCCAGGACAACGTCCGCGGCGGCTTCAGCAACTGCACTGCTGGAGTCCCGGATAAAGTCGGGGATGTCATCAGGCGGGATGATACCCCGCTCGACCCCTTCCAGCAATGCCGCAAGTCCCAGGCCGATATTCATCACATCGCAACCCATCTGCTCAACAGGGAGGATCAGCCGCCGATCCACCTCAGCGCGCAGGTCGAGCCGTGCCTGAAAAGTATCCTGAGCAGGCATCAGCCCCAGCATGGCAAAGATCGCATAGGTCGGTTCAAAATCGTCCAGGAAAATGTCATAACCACCAGAGGTATAGTCTGCAGGCACCCTATGCCAGTGGCGGCAGTCCACCTGACACCAATGGCAGCCGGTGTGGCCCTCACGGGTGGCTCGAAGCACCCGGGGGCTGCCCAGGTCCGCAAGCGGATAGCCCAGACGCCGCGCATTCCAGGCCGGTAAAGTGTTTCTGCCCCGAGGGTCAGCACCGGTATCGAACAGCTTGACAATGGTGCCGCCAACCGGCCAGGTAAGCCGCGCGCAATGCTTTTCCACGAGCCGGGCGATGGCTGCGTTGGGATTACGTGCCAAAGGCGAATCTTCCCCAAAGAACTCAACCGCCTCGAGCGGCGTGCCCCGCAGCACAAGTGCTGCAGCGAAGCGCGCAAAGACCAATCCTGCCCCACCCCGGCCGGCATGGTAGATTGCCTCGACCGCCAGGTTGGCCGAGAGATACCCCAGCCGCGCCGCCTCACCGATAGTGAAGACACTGCCGGCGTGTTGGTCGCCGCCCAGCTCCTGTCTCAGCAGCCAGTAGTAGGCGCTGCGCTGACCAGAGGGAAGGTCATCGGCGGGCTTGAACTCGACGGTGAGGTCGGGGGCACGGCCGCTGATGACCACGATTGCAGGGGTAGAGGTCGGGGTGTGGAAACAGATCGCATCAAGGCCCAGGTTAAGCAACTGTGCCGCTGCACGCCCGCCGACGAAACTGTAGTGCGGGAGTCCCGTGAGCGGAGAGATGTAACCCACGCTGGTTTTGTTGCCGGAGATGAACGGCAGCGGCCCCCGTGCGATGACCAGCATCTGTGGATCGCGGCGCAGGAGGTACTGGCACAACGCCTCGCCGCTGAGGACAAAATAGTCCTCACGTGAATCCATGTCCAGGTGCTCGACCTGGAGCGTTTCGAGATGCCAGCGGTGTGCAGCCGGGTCAAGGTACAATAACTTTCGCCTCATATTCATACTCTCCAACCAGACATGCTCTTCAGCAGACGAGGAGCATTGTAATATAAGTATCCGGAGCGCGCAACATTATGCCCGGGGTAACTATTCGGGCGGTGACAGCAGGGGCGAGGCGCGCCCTGCCCGTACACTCTTTTCGGGCCTGCGGTCAGTGGTCGGGCCTCGCCGCGCGCCTCTCTCGTGATGCACACATGAAGTGCCGGCCTTCGCTGACGCCTGGCACTGAGAGCCTGTCAGAAAAACCGGTGCATAGGGATACGTCGGTTACGTTTTTCGGATAGGCCCTGAGTGCCCGGGGAGGACGAGATTTCAATCGGCCTGAACAGCCGCCCTCATCGTAATTACGGCGAGCAGGTCCAATGGCCTGTACCGGGGAGTCAAATCTACGCCGGGAATAACCCGGGTGCCAGTCACTGCGCAGTTGTCCTGCAGTGTGGTCGGCGACATCGGGTGCAGTGGAGACCGGCCTGGGCCGGGCGGACGCAAAAAACTCGCAAAACTTGCCTGGACAGGCCACTGTGGTATACTCTACGTTAATTGCCGCGCTTGTAGCACAGCCCGAACAGAAGCCTGCACTGCTGGCACTGGCGAGCAGCGGACAATTCGGCCAGGGGCGATGGCCGGGAGTGTAACCTGGTGAAAGGAGGAGTGTGTTGCAGCCAGGTCGCCCAGGCTGCAATATCACAAGGTGAGAAATGGCGATACCATATAGACCCCAAGAGATTGAGAAGAAATGGCAAAAGAAGTGGGAGGAGGATAAAATTTATCGCTCCGTCATAGACCACAGCAGGCCCAAACACTATGCTCTGACAATGCTCCCCTACCCATCAGGCGACCTGCACATCGGTCACTGGTATGCCATGGCTCCGTCAGACGCGCGTGCCCGCTATATGCGTATGAGGGGCTATAACGTCCTGTTCCCGATGGGCTTCGATGCCTTCGGCCTGCCCGCCGAGGAAGCAGCGATCAGACACGGCTATCACCCCTACAAGTGGACGATGTCAAACATCGAGACCATGCGTAAGCAACTGAAAAGCATGGGCGCAATGTTTGACTGGGAGCGTGAAGCTATCTCCTGCCTGCCCGGCTATTACCGCTGGACGCAATGGTTCTTCCTGAAGCTCTACGATATGGGGCTGGCTTATCGCAAGAAGGCACCGGTAGACTTTTGCCCCAGGTGCAATACCACCCTGGCACGTGAGCAGGTATGGGGCCAGGACCGCCACTGTGAGCGCTGCGGAACACCGGTAATCAAAAAAGAGCTGGAACAATGGTTCTGGCGCATCACCAATTACGCCGAAGAGCTGCTCGATTTCTCAAAAATTGACTGGCCTGAACGGGTGGTGACCATGCAGACCAACTGGATCGGGCGCAGTGAGGGAGCGGAAGTCACCTTTATGTCTGAGGAGGGCGATCCAATCGTCGTGTTCACCACCCGGCCGGATACGTTGTGGGGCGCCACCTTCATGGTGCTGGCCCCGGAACACCCCCTGGTGGATAAGCTGACCGCTCCAGAACTCCGGGAGGCGGTCGAGGCATACAAATTCCAGGCAGCCCGCCAGTCCGAAATCGAACGCCTGTCCACGGAAAAGGAAAAAACGGGTGTATTCATCGGCGCTTATGCAATTAACCCGGTCAATAACGAACACATTCCCGTCTGGATTTCTGACTACGTGATGATGACGTACGGTACAGGCGCCATTATGGGCGTGCCCTCTCACGATGAGCGGGACTTCGAATTCGCTCTCAAATTCGGCCTGCCCATCATCCCGGTGATCGAGCGACCAGACGGCCTGGCCAAAAGCCTGGTATTCCCGGGCTCTGCAGGCGATGGCCTGGCCGAAGCACTCAGGACAGCGGGCATTGAATTCGAGGTGGGCCAGGTCGGGGAGCGGGGCGAAGGGTTGTACGTCACCCTGCACGGCGCCAGGCAGATAGAGCAATATGTCGAGCTGATACGCAGACATCTGAAGCCCGGCTACTGGAACGACATTGTCGGTGCACGCTGGCTTTTCATTTTTGCTGATGGCATTTGGGAACTTAACTCGGTAGAGGCTGACCGGTACATTTTGAACCGTTGTAAAGCACTTGACCCGGCGGTGGAGCACTTCCGCACCACAATGGAAATGCTCTACAGCCTGCCGTTTTACCGGGACGCATTGTTCCACCACGAGTACGGCACAATGATCAACTCTGGCCCACTGACCGGGACGCCCGGGGAGACCGCGGTGCAACGGACAACGGAATGGCTCACAGAGCGAGGGATCGGCAAGTTCGCAGTCAACTATCGCCTGCGCGACTGGCTCATCTCACGCCAGCGCTACTGGGGTGCGCCTATCCCTGTGGTGTACTGCGATAAATGCGGAATTGTCCCGGTGCCTTACGAGGAATTGCCTGTGCTCCTGCCTACCGACGCTGTCATCCCGGCCACCGGAGAAAACGCGCTCAAGTTCCATGAGGGCTTCCTCCATACCAGTTGTCCCAGGTGTGGCGGCCCGGCCACACGCGAGACCGACACCATGGACACATTCGTGTGCTCGTCATGGTATCAGTATGCCTACCTCAGTCCATACTACCGGGAAGGCGAGCCGGCCAATGCCAACTCTGCCCCCTTTGACCCCAAGGAGGGGGAATACTGGCTGCCGGTAGACGTGTACACCGGTGGCATTGAGCACGCCACCATGCACCTCATCTATACCCGCTTCTTCACCAAAGCGATGCGGGATATGGGACTGGTTGATTTCGACGAGCCGATGATCGTGTTGCGCAACCAG
>Ga0308419_1001640_pt1 | contig 14897 bp, 14 predicted proteins | sample HotsprSampleMS50_FD_203674 | JGI IMG/M metagenome (GOLD analysis project Ga0308419, IMG submission 203674) | Hot spring phototrophic mat microbial communities from Mushroom Spring, Yellowstone National Park, Wyoming, United States - 20090730_MS50 ... | reverse complement strand
AGACCCGGACAAGCCGTTCGCATCATGACAGGCGCTACAATTCCATCTGGCGCTGATGCAGTCATCGAAAAAGAATCTACAACCGAAGACAATGGACAGGTGACAATATTTCGCCAGGTGAAGAAAGCCGAAAACATCCGTCTTGCAGGTGAGGACATAAAAGAAGGTGACTGCATCGTCACCAAAGGAACCAGAATAACACCTGCAATCATTGGGCTTTTGGCATCAACCAACCATGTCACAGTAACTATCGCCCAAAAACCCCGTGTGGCAATACTTGCAACAGGCGATGAAATTTATGAGCCCGGGACACAGCTTAAAGAAGGCATTGTCATTAATTCCAATGCATATACATTAATGTCACTGGTGCAGGAATATGGTGGCGTACCATACTATATTGGCATTGCACGCGATGATCTACATGCAAGCAAGGACGCACTCAAGCAGGCACTATCTGCCGACATCATTATTTCCTCAGGCGGCGTTTCTGAAGGCAGATATGATTTTATGATTAGCGCCATTGTTGAATTGGGATTTACGCTTTTGGTTGAACGCATAGCCATGAAACCGGGTAAACCTTGCGTATTTGCTCACAAAGGCAGCACACTGTATTTTGGGCTGCCGGGAAATCCTGTATCGTCAATGGTATCGTTTTTACTGTTTGTGCGGCCTGCGATGTTAGCCATGCAGGGGGCAAAATCCTTGCAAAAACCTATTATTAAAGCTCTTTGCCTGGAACCTATTAAGCGAAAAATCGATGGCCGAACACATTTTATACGTGGCATTCTGCATTTTGAAAATGGGCAGGCTACCGTACATACCACAGGGCCACAGGGTTCTGGAATCTTACGTTCCATGGCACTGGCAAACTGCCTTATCATACTGCCACCTGACAAGCTTTATGTAGACAAAGGGGAGTTAGTTGATGTGCAGCTTATTAATCATCTGGAAGTATAGCAATGAATAAAAAAGCAATTGCACTGTACTCAGGTGGGTTAGACAGCCTTTTAGCTGCAGCAATTGTCATAAGGCAGGGTATTGAGGTTATAGGCTTGCACTGCATATTGCCATCAGTTGACCCTGATATAAACCCTGAAAGCCTTAAACCATCACAGCTTGCACAGCAGATTAATCTGCCTTTAGTATATTATCGATGTGATGATGAATATGCACAGGTTATAGCTCACCCAAAGCATGGCTATGGCAAAAACGCAAATCCCTGCATTGATTGTAAGATTTTCTTTTTGCACAAAGCTAAAGAATATATGAACAGGTTCAATGCCTCATTTGTTATAACCGGTGAAGTTGTAGGACAACGCCCAATGTCGCAGTATAAATCAATACTCAAGCATATGGAAAAGGAAAGTGGACTTGAAGGATTAATAATCAGGCCTCTGTCAGCTAAACTATTGCCAACAACCATACCTGAAAAAGAAGGAATCATTGACCGCCAAAAACTATATGCTATTTCCGGGCGCTCACGTGATAAACAATTTGAATTGGCACAAGCATTTGGCATATCTCAATTCCAATCGCCAGCAGGTGGATGCTTTTTAACCATGCCACAGATTGCTTTACGGGTTAAGGATCTCATAGCGCATCCACCATTTAACGCACTTGATCTTTTTTTAGCCAATGTTGGCAGGCACTATCGCCTGCATGACCACGCAACAATTATTGTTGCACGCAATGAAAGAGAATGTAACATTTTACAACGCTATAAACTACAAGCTGACTTTTTTGCAGAACCTTTATTTAAGGGACCTGTCATCTATGGGAAGGGAATGGTTTTTCAAAATGATTATCCTTTGCTTGCACAATTTATGGCACGATACGGAAAGCCAACACTAAACGAAAATAGTGTTGCATTATTTATAAAGGGACAACACATTACAACAATAGAATCGCATAATCCAATTGACGATGCAACATTAACAAAGATGCGTATTTAATCAAATCAGGATAAAAAGTAGCAACATATCCGCAATGTGGTTTTTTAAGATGAATGCACATACTATGGAATGAGGGATCACATGAAAAAAACAGTATCATTTTTAGTATCAGGACGCGGATCAAATTTCCATGCAGTTGCACAAGCAATTATCAAAGGCAGCATTCCTGCAAAAGTGGGTATTGTTATTTCTGATAAGCCAGGCGTAAAAGCCCTGGATATTGCACGTGAACTTTCAATACCAGCTTTTTTTCTTAATCCAAAAGATTATTCCACCCGTCAGGAACACGAAAAGGCAATGGTAGAATTATTAAAAAAATATCATACGGACCTGGTGGTCACCGCAGGCTACATGCGCCTGTTAACTCCATATTTTGTAAACGAGTTTAAGAATAGAATCATAAACATACACCCGGCACTACTTCCATCATTCCCTGGAACTCACGCACAAAAACAAGCACTTGACTACGGCGTTAAGATTTCGGGATGTACTACTCATTTCATTGATGAGGGCACCGATTCCGGGCCAATAATCATGCAAAAAGCTGTGCCAGTATATGACGATGATACCGAAGACACACTCTCAGCGCGCATCCTTAAGGAAGAACATCAAATACTGATTGAATCAGTTAAGCTTTTTTGCCAGGGTAAACTTACCGTAAAAGGAAGAAAAGTATATATTGTGCGATAGTTACTGATTAAGCCATCTTTGCCAATCATTGCTCCTTCCAAATAAAATACTTGCATAAAATTACATAATACGGTATATGTAATAATATCGCATGTACCAATCCTGATTGAGGAGTGATTTATTATTGCCATATCACTAATGCTAATGGTATATATAGTTCTGATTTAATTAGTTACAAAAATCTATGTTAAAACAATATTAGTTTTGCGTCATTTCGCTCTTCTACAATGAAATATTATATTTTATGTTTGGAGGAACACTATGGGGTTACTTTCAATTTTTTTATTATGCATTTTTTATACTGGCCTCATTGTCATTGTGTATGAATACTATAAACTTTTCAATTCAAAGGATGAATATACAAAACAGGAATTAAAACAGGTTGTATTTCTCATTCCAGATCGCTGGATACCGCTATTATCAAAATTCAGGCTATACCCGATATATACTCTCGTTTCACTTATAATTGGAATATTAATACCGTTACTGTCAACCAACTGGTTTTTCCAGTCCTCAGTGTTCTGTATTCTTTTTTTCATAATACTCCCGCAAATACACCGTACTTACGAACCAATGAAAGTAACGGTGTCTGATTCCTTTATTGATACAGTGGCTGCAGCAATTTCTGAATACTACGAGATCATCCTTTTTTTCTTTTCAAGTGGCACCTTGTCTTCACTGACATATACTTGGGTTACTGAAAAAGAGCTTTCTTTTTTATGGTTTTTGTTCAATGCTATTATTATATGTGCCATCATGTTTTTCATGTTAGCCTCTATTGATAAGAATGATAAGGGGAATATATAAAAATTTTTTGCACTATTGGTAAATATGTTTGTATTATTTATAACATTTAAATGATGTACAAAGGAGGTGTTGCAAGATAATAATAATTAAAAATTTTATTTTTTTGTGTTGACGATTCCCCACTTTTAATGTACTATTTCTTGAGTATACGGCTTTTGCCATATACATATTAAACTAATTAATACAATCAAGGGGCTAACCCCCTAAAGAGAAGGAGGAGTCTTATATGAAAAAGTTTTTTTTAATAGCTTTGATTGCCGTTGTAGCAATAAGCTTTACAGCATGCGGATCACAGAAAATGGGTGGCCAGGTAAAAGGTGAATCTTTTATCTCGGAAGGATGGGTAACACCTGATATTTTCAGAGTAACTGCTACTGGTGCTCCAAAACCAGGTCTAAAGAACAAAGTTCAGAGACGCGGTACAGCAAAAGAAGCAGCCCAGATCATGGCTGAGAAGCGAATAATTGAAAAGTTTGTCGGCGCACGTTTGGAAGGTGCTGCTGGTGCTGCTGATTATGCATCTACTGGTGTTGCAGTTGCCAAAGAATTTGGCGGCCTTGTGAAAGGTGGCACTATTGTAAAAGAAACCTATGATGATGATGATAACTGCGAAATCATCTATCAGATTGAGAAGAAAGGCCTAAAGAAAGAAGTTGAAGGCGGAGCTTACGAAAAATAATCTTCAATTTTGAAATAGTAATTAAAAAGCAGGTGCTAAAGTACCTGCTTTTTTTTATTTATTTATTTCCTTTTTTCCATGTATACAAAATAATTGCGGCAATAATTAATTGTACGGCAGTCCTGTAATATTTCGTTTCATCTGGAATGTCTACGATTATTTTCCAGTAACTATCGCCCCTGAGCCTGGCCAGAATAATTCCTGTTGATGAAGGTGCTATGCCACCAAAGATATACAATAACATGGTTACAGGATTATTAACTGGCAAACCTAATAAAATAGGAACTGACCATAAACTCCATGACCATACAAAAGTAATAATAAAAAAAATAGTATGATATTTCATATATTAAAACACCTTTTATTAAATTTTTGTAAATAAAAGTATTAATTCAAATATATCTCTGAATAATTGCAATTCTCTTTTATATAAAAAAATGTTTACTATTCCTTTGCAGCGCAAATATTATCCATATAAAAAATGGCATAATAATTTTATCCAGGTTTTTAAAAATGAGGCGGCACTATATGACAAATAGATTATTTGCTTTTGTTTTACTGCTTTTGGCACCACAAACAGTTGTATTGGGATATTCAATTCTTCCTGAAACAATATTGAGCAAAAAGCATTTTGTTAAAACAACAGAAGAGCTTACCCTAACACCAACCCCTGAAATTAAATCATATATTACCAAAAATACATCTATCACAAAAAACAATATAACACTGGAAGCATACTATACATTTAAAAAACCACAAAGTATAAAAAGCACTATTACCAACGCCGATAGATTACATATTATAAATATTTTGCATTCAGTAAGCTCAATGCAGGGTATTCAGTATTATTCACAAACACGAAAGCAACTACGGATACTTTTTGACAAGTCATATATTATTGACTACCCTTCGTTAAATCGATTGCAAGATCCAATTATAAAAAATTTACAACCTATCTATAGTTTTTATGCACTTCAACAGGATACAACTTTTGGAGAAGTTGTTTACTATTATACCATAGCTCAACTGCCCGAATTCATTGTATTAAAGACAGAAAATGTAAATAGCATTAAATACGCAATGATGCCCGTTGTGGATAAACGAAAATTTAAATTCTTCTTGTTCATCATCGATAAAGATGAGGACATTGCATTATACTGTCTGTATTCTATTGATGTGATAGGCGATAAAGCACTGCCTTTGCAAAAGGTAAGGGATTCATTGTATCACCGTTCTGATGCAATCATTGCATGGTTTTACGACAGGCTTATTGGGAAATTGTAAATAATAGTATTTAAAGTAAAAGCCACTCGTTTCTGAGTGGCTTCTTTGATAATATTTATGATTGCAATCCCGGCAGCGACCTACTTTCCCACACCGTTACCAGTGCAGTATCATCGGCGATGAGGGGCTTAACTTCTGTGTTCGGAATGGGAACAGGTGTTTCCCCCTCTCTATAACCACCGGGAAGAATTTACTTACCGTGTGAATGGACTTATAAAAAGATAGTCAAACTTTGTCAATAGAATTTATTAAAATTTTTAAAAAAATTAAAAATAAATTCTTTTATTAAAATACCGCAAAACCATTGGTGTTCAAAAAAAAGTTGAAATTTTTTAAATAAATATTTAGCATTATACATATATATACTATATACAATTACTTTGGGAGGGCATATCATGAACATTGAAACCACCACATGCATTTCGTATGAACATCTTGCCATTATTAAGCATTATGCAAAACTAAAAAAACTATCATTGAGTACATTTATAATTAATTTTATTAACTATGTGGTATCATATAAAACACTTCAAACAAAGGCATATTCAAGACTATCGTACAGGCCCAGATACTCATGTAGGTGGAAAAGAACACATATTGTGTTGCTAGAACATGAGTATGAGTTTATTATGGATGTCAGGAAGGTTTGTAAAATGTCGCTTGCCAAGGTTATTGCATATTGTGTAGATAATTATCTTTACGATTTTCTCAATGCACTGGAAAAAGATGATAATACCGATAACTATCGATGTGGAGGCTATTCTTTCCAATTTTTTCTTGAAGAAGGCATACAATGTTGTAAATTTTATTGGGGGCCACATCCCGAAATACTACAATTAGCAAAATCAAACTCCATATCATAAATTTTTAATAAAAACCATACTTACAAATTAGACTTGTTAAAAAACAAAGATGAAGTATATTTAATTACAATACTGGTATATACTTATATCAATAAAATTATGGAAAAAAACCACATTGTAGCAAATACAGAGCAAAAACTTATCTCAATTGTACCTGATGGATACAAGCCAATGCGGTTGGACATATACCTGGCAGGGCGTTTTACCTATCTTTCGCGCTCACGATGGCAAAAAGAAATCAAAAGTGGTAAGATATTCGTTAATAATATACCGATAACTATACCTCATTATATTGTATATCAGCACTATGTGATTGAATACAAACGCCAGAGTGCCCAGGAACCAGAAGTTGACCCACATTACACTCTACTCTATGAAGATGACTACATCATCGCAGTAAACAAAAGCGGCAATCTCCCTACACACCCTGCAGGCAAATACTTTCACAACACACTCACCATGTTATTGTGGAATCACATTGGCATTCAGTGTATGCCACTCAACCGCCTTGACCGCGAAACAAGCGGAGTGGTTATTCTTGCAAAAAGCGGGCGTATTGCTTCAGCATTTTTACGCTACTCAGAAACTATCGCCAAAACATATTATGCGATAGTTATCGGTAATTGTTCCTTTACCAGGCTAACAGTTGACACCCCCATAGGATTATCTCAGGACTCACGTATCCGAAAAAAGCGCGCTGCCTATGCACAAGGCCAGTGGCATGCAGTCACACATTTCACCGTGATTAAGCGATACAATGGCTATACACTAATCAAAGCCATGCCACAGACGGGCCGCACACACCAGATACGCGTACACTGTGAACACATAGGCCACCCAATAGCAGGTGATACAATGTATAGTGATCGTGATGATGACTTTCTCAACTATATACAGAGTAAAGGGAACGTTGAACGCCCATTTAAGCGTTGTGCCCTGCATGCACGCATGTACAGGCTTTACCATCCATTTTTGCAAAAGATGATTGCAATAAAAGCGCCCCTGCCACAGGATATGCGTACATTTCTATTACAATTAGAGAGTACCAATGGCACAACCAACAATACCACCAAAAGCTAAGCTTTTTATAGGGCTTTTGACTGCCCGCGATGATGTATTGTTTCATGCAATTAATATATTACAAAAAAAATATGGCACCATAGACCTGCAATCAGACCCAATACCATTTTCACATACTGATTACTACAGTACCATAGGCAAAAATCTATACAAGGTTTTTATAAGCTTTGAAAAACTCATCAACAGGGAAGATATTGCAAAAATTAAACAATTCACAAATAAGGTGGAACAAAAATTCTTACACAATGGCAACCGCACCATAAATATAGACCCGGGCTATCTTACCCTTTCCAATGTATTTTTGGCATCATGCAAGGATTATTTTCATCGTGTGTATGTGGGCAAAGGCGTATACGTTGAAAATGAGTACCGCTATGTGGCAAAACATTATCAGCCCTGGGAATGGACATATCCCGATTACCGCAAAAAGGAATACCTTAAATTTTTTGAAACATTGCGATCAATCTACTATGAACAGATTAAACAACGGTAATGTGTTAATACAACATAAAAGCAGCAGGTGGGTCAATAATCGTATATTGAAAATACTGTAAAAGCTGTATGCCAACCCTATCCGCATCTTCTAAAGGGCCAAGTGCTGCTACAAGCATGTCTTTCCCAATCTGTTCATTCTTTTTACCCATACACAATGCCCTTAGCACCGCAGCAAATATATTATTGGTTTGTATTTTCAATGCATTGTTACATGCCTTCAGCGCTGCATCATAATCCTTTAGTGTAAAGTGTGCATACGCCATAAGCATCAGGGCATCAAAATGTTTTGAGTTTTTTTTTAAAACTTTAGTACAATCAGCAATACACTCATTATAGTTTTCCAATGCAAAATATGCACAGGCTCTGTTATAGTACACTCTGTCCTCATCAAGACCCAGCTGCAATGCCTTGCCCCAGTATTCTATAGCTATATCATATTTTTGCTGCCAGTACATACTACATGCATACACATCACATCCACGGGCAAAGTTTGGCTTATCATCTATGGCTTTGTAAGCCCACGCTGCTGCATGTGCATAATCTATATTGAGATAATGTAGAAGGGCAATGTTGTAAGTAATAAACGCATTATATGTATTAGCTCTATGAGCCAGTAAAAAGTGCGATAGTGCATGCTGCCATTGCCTGCGGTTAGCATACATATAGCCAATAGCATTCAGTGCTCGCGAATATGCCGGCTCTAACGCTAATGCCACATACAGATTATTGAGAGCATCTTCATATTTGTTCTGATACATATTACTTATGGCAGTAAAATATATTATTTCTTTAACAACAGGATACTTTTTTTTATTATACTCATCGATATATTTTTTCATCATGCTATGGTTCCCATTAAGATACAATGCGTTTAATGTTGCCAATATATCGGTCATGCCAATATAATCAACTGAAGCCTTAATAGCTTCACCGCGCGGTATAATTAACATCTCATCCCTGCGCTTTGCAAATGCATTGTCATGATGAAGCAATAGTAAAACAATACATGCGATAGTTACCCATAACGACATTGCTTTAACTATATGTATTCCTTTGCAATAAAACATCGAGAACCTTTCTCTACTGAAAATACAATTTAACCCTAAAGTCTTTTCTACCCAACATAGGGTTAAGAAATCTTTACTTACCCAATAAAGATTTTCACTCACTTAATCTGTCCAAATGACAGCAATGCTCTGACCCCATACCATTGCCATTATATAAAAAAGGCTGTGCGCTGCACAGCCTTTTTTTAGTATGTCATATTCAAATTAAATGAATATCTGACACTGTATAGTTACTTGTTTGTTCTTAAAGTCATCACTTTCATCCTTCAGCTGCTGTGCATATTCAACCTTAATGTTTGCATTGTGACCTTTGATATAGTAGTTTATACCGCCAGCAATTTCAGAAATCTTTGATTTAACACTAGCTAAAGTTTCAGTTTCCTTATAGTAATATCTTGCAACAGGCTGCCATGTACCATTAATAAGGAACCCACCTTCAGCAAAATACATATTGGCTTTTTCAGGCGTTCCAGTCATAAATGGGCTATTCTTTACATTAACATACGCAGCCTGAAGTGTTAACACATTATTTGCTGCAACTGGATGGTCAAAATATACATCAACTGTCCATGCAGTATAATCTTTTGCCTTTGTGCCAGCGTCAAAGGCATCCTGCTGATAATCTATCCCTGCGCCAAAGCTTATGATGCTCTTTTTGCCAAGGTAATTGCCGCTATAGAAGAATCCTTCTTCTGCATCTTTCAGGTTAACCTGAACACGTCCGGTAAATCGTGGCATATCGTTTTTATTAATAGTTGGCGTACCTGGCTTTCTATCCTGTCCATCAAATACACCAACGCGGTAATCCACTAATCCATTTGCAAGCAATCCTCTGAATTCAATACCGGTATCGCGCCATACATTGCCGCCAACAGGAACAACAGCACCAGTATAATCAACGCACAATAGTGTAGCAGCAGACTGCCTGTCATGATGCATAAAGGGAAGTAAAATGTGGCCAAATGCAATCTTTAATTCTTTAGCTATTGTAAAATCAATATAAGCATCTTGAGTAAATAAATATTTACCATTCTTTGTAACATCAGATTCAGTATTATTGTTATTTTCCTGTTTTGGTGCATCAGTTTCCATGAAGAACTCAACGCCCTGCGCTGCCTGCCCTTTCAGTATAACACGTGATCTTCTGATCATAAAATCTTTTGCCCAATAATCACTTTGGGAACCACCATCGCTGTATATTGAATAACCCTGTACCTGTAATAAATAATGAAGCTCTAAATACTGATCGTCCCCAAAGGTAAACTTTGCAATGCTATCCGCAGCAAATGACGATGATGCTAAACCAACAACTAGCGCAATCGCTACCAACAGTTTTGTAAATCGCATAAAAACCCTCCTGAACTTTGTTTAATAGTTATATGTGTTAATAAACCCCTAACGATGATTTGAGTTAAGACATTTCATACTATTTATAAACATACAGAAAATCTATTATATTTTACTCAAATCACCCTTCGGATTTAAAAAAATTGCTACTTGCTTATAAAACAATATAATTTTTTGCAAGACTTTTTTATATACACTTATGAGCTTGCATGAGCGCATACTCATTCAATAGCACTCTCATATACACTGATTATATTGCCATTCACAGCTATTCAAACAAGACTTTAGAAGCTGCGTATTTCCTCCAGACTGTGTTTTACAATTATACTCACATTCACCATATTTATCTTCACACACTTTTGCACAATATTCATTTTCCGGGTTACTATCGCACCCTATCATTGAAAATAACAGTACCAACATACCAAAGCATAAAAGCCATTTCTTCATGCTACTCATTCACTGTACCTATCCTATTGAATAACCGTAGATGAACACTCTTTGTATCATCCCAATCAATTTTCGTTGTATCGTGAAAACAGTTTTATCTTTTTCTTACTAAGCCATTCAATACCAATTCTATCATCTGGTTAATTAATACTTCCACACCAAATCCGGTGAAACTTGTGCTTTTCTTAACTTCCAAAATAAGCACGCCATCAATCATACCCCATAAGCTTACTGCTGCTTTGAAAGGATTTACCTTCTTAAACTCATTTTTCTTTATTCCTTCTTTAATGACATCAGCAACTATTTGTAATAATTGTATTGTTCGCTCTTCAAGCTCTTTTACCATTGTAGCGTCATAAAAAAAATCATCATTGCCTAAATGCAGTATCTCTGTTATATAAAAATAATCACGGTAATCCTTAAAAAACGTGTAATATGCATGAGCAAGTGCCAAGAGTGTATCAGCACAGCTTTTATGTTTTTCTAAAGCCTGGCGCAATAAACTTTCTAAGATATTAATGCCATCTTTATTTAATGTGCGGTACAATGTAATTTTGTTTTTAAAATAAAGATAAAATGCTGCAGGGCTTAAATTTGCTTTTTGTGTTATCGTTGCAACAGTGGTGTTTCTGAAACCATTTTGTGCAAAAAGCTGTAACGCCGCTTTTTTAAGCTGCTCTTTGCGATATTCTTTTTCATCTATGGTGCGCGCACGTTGCTTATTCATACTATAATGTATCACCTTATTAATATACCGATTCAATGTACATACGATTTATTGCGGCAAAAAATCAATACAATTATTGAAATGTAATTGACAAATAAATAAATGATTATTTAGTTATTATATATACTGTTACGCTTAATTGGTAATAATATATCAACATGTACACTCCAGCCACTGAAGGCGGCGGAAGTGTACATTAATTAATTTTTGTACATAAAAATGCATTTTAGGAATTAACAGTGATAATTTATCTATTGGGGATATTCTAACAAGGCCATTTCTTAAAAAAGTTCTAGATTATTCTTTAGGGGGCAATCATGAAATTAGAATACTCTTTTAAAAAAAGGCATATATTGTATTTTCTTATTATAATTGTTGCGCTTTATTATTGGATATCAATTCACCCTTTTGGCACTTACCAGGTATATCCTGATAAACTATCGCCACAAAAAGAAGGGCTATATGTTTACGATATTCCCCTTGACCCCAAAAGTCCCTGGCCTAAATTCAGGGCTAACAGCTTACAAAATGGTAGAAGCGCTGTAAAACCATTGCATACCACATTGCATCCATGGGTTTTTAAAACAGGTAAAGGCATATTCAGTTCACCAGTAGTTGATGCACAGGGCACTGTATACATTGGCTCAGCTGACCATTACTTTTACGCAATACGACAGGATGGTTCCCTCAAATGGAAAATTAAAACAGGTGAGATTATCGATTCTTCAGCGTTACTAGATGACAAAGGGATGGTGTATGTTGGCAGTGGCGATAGTTATGTGTATTGCATCAACAGAGAAAATGGCACCGTTGTATGGAAAAGTAAAGCTCACAGCGTAAAGGAAGTACAGGAGCAATTCAAGATTAAAACATACAATGTAAACTGGTTTGAAGGCAATATTGGCATGTTGCCCGATGGAAGCATCATTGCTCCTAACGATAACTATCTTGTATATCAGCTCAATCGCCAAAACGGCAAAAGAATAACACAGTACCTTGCTAATGAAATGATATGGTCACTTCCTGCCGTGAATACAAAAACAGGAAAACTTTTCTTTGGCACACAGTTTATGGCATTGAAAAATATTTATTGCTATAACTATCGCACACAAACCCTGGAATGGATAAATGGTGGGCTAGGCTCTAATGCGGCATCACCACTTTTAACAAACTATGATGAAAAGGGCATTGTCATTGTTGGAGGGTATGATGGCTATGTGCGCGCCTACACACAAAATAAAGGCAAACAATTATGGAAAACTGGCCTTCGCGATCATATCTATTCCAGCCCCGCTCAGCTTTCAAACGGGCTTATTATCCAGCCAAGTGCTGACGGCACCATCTATGCGCTGAATCCGGAAAACGGCACCATTGTGTGGGCATACGACACATTAGAGCCCATACGCTCTTCAGCAGCAGTTGATGGCAATGATATTATCTACGTTGGTTCTGGTGAAGGCAAGCTATACTGCCTCAATCCGGATGGCACGCTGCGATGGTCATATGTGTGCATTGATGAAGACCGCAATGATTTAAACAGTTCCCCTGCACTAGGCCCAAACGGCGTATACATTGGGGGTGAAAATGGCGGCGTGTTTTTTGTTCCCTATGATTATCCCTTACACAATGCCAGCAAGGATAAAAAATGTTTTGTCGGAACAGGTGAAGTTCTTCCTGACAATGGCGTGTTTTTAGTGTATACCGATAAGTTTGGCAAGCTATTAACTCAACCACCTGCACACATTGATGCAAATCAACCATTGGCCTTTACACTTTTTGTGCGCAAAAATGGCAACACAGTTAAATCCGCCATTGACAGGGATTCACTTGCCATATCAATTTCAGGCAATCCCAGGCATCGCATTGATGTATCTGCCAACAAACAATTTTTTGTCATAACGCCGCAGGAAACCTGGGTTGGCCAGGATGGAGGCACGGTTAGTATAACTATAAAGGGAACATACATCACCGGAATGCACAGGATTGGGCTTAAATTTTTTGGAGGCAGCAAAGCTGGAAGCTTCAATGTTTCATATTCGTTTGCGATAGCTCCTTACAAAGGCTTGCTGCCGTACAAGCATCCGCAATTCACTGGCGACACCCAGACCGTGTTTGAATTTAAACGCTTATCTGCACCAAACCCAACGATGCTTCCTTCCTGGAATCAGATTGGATTTGATTCACTCCATTATGTGGGCGGCGTTGTTTGCAAAGCAAACGATGTGTTTATAGTGTGGGTTGTTGGCGGGAGATTGCAGGAAGGAAAAACTGTTATTGACCCCACCCTTGAGGCACGATACCCCTTATACATGCATAGCGATGGAAGATGCATTACTCTGTTTAACTATGATGGGTTCAAGATTAATTTCATTGGTTCGTGGGATATGCCTTTTGGGATGTATCGCCTATCAACACAAGCCAGCCCTTTAACAGGAAGTATAGAACACTCCCCTGCCCTTGTTGCCATTGCTCTGGGAGATGAAATTGAATTTTACGGAAGATTCCTTAAGCTTATGGGAATGACCGAATTTGATACCGGGCACATGGCGGTTTTTGGCGGATTGAATATGGGCCTGCACGGCACGGGTATTGGAACCATGCCCCAGGGAGTAGGCTCTGTGATATTTGAGTACACACCGACCTCAATCAAAGCGACATTTAAAAACTCTTCATTGAAAAAAAGTCAGCATGTGTACAGCATCATGGTTGTAGATGCTACAACCGGGAATCCTTTGCCACTATACTATACCAAACGCACACATGTTGTAGCCAACAATGATATTGTTGAGAAAGTTTCTATTGAATTTGACAAAGGGCAAGTAAATGGCCGGGTGATTGCATATTGCATTGTTGATACATACCCTGTTGCTGCAAAATCATTACAATTTTAGAAAACTTTTAAAAAGCGTTTAGTCGTGTTTTATTTTTGTTTTTGTTAAAAACTCTTTTTTCATTCTTTGATTTTGATGAAGATTATAACAGTTTTATAATACACCTGTAAATTTTTCTCTTGTCATTGTAACTATTATGTGAATTATTCTTTCTAATTGTTTTCAGTATATAAAACACTTATATATGTATTAATTAATTGTAATTGGAAAAAATATTTATAGAAAAGATTCTTCCAATGAATTGGCATACATTATCAATTGAACGTGTTATAAAATCACTCAGTTCATCGCAACAAGGTATTACCCACCAAGAGGCTGAATCACGTTTACATACGTATGGCTATAATGAATTAAAAGAAAAAAAGAAAACCACTCCTTTTATTATGTTTTTGAATCAGTTTAAAGACTTTATGATTATAGTACTGTTAGTGGCAGCTATTTTATCGGGCTTTCTTGGCGAAATGGCTGATACAATAGCTATTATCGTCATTGTTATCTTGAATGCTGTTATTGGTTTCATACAGGAGTATCGTGCGGAAAAAGCAATGGAAGCCTTAAAAAAAAT
>Ga0308419_1001635_pt1 | contig 14918 bp, 13 predicted proteins | sample HotsprSampleMS50_FD_203674 | JGI IMG/M metagenome (GOLD analysis project Ga0308419, IMG submission 203674) | Hot spring phototrophic mat microbial communities from Mushroom Spring, Yellowstone National Park, Wyoming, United States - 20090730_MS50 ... | reverse complement strand
TACAGCGTCATCAGCCCGGAAGGATGCGCCTCCATCCTCTGGCGCGACGCCGCCAACGCCGAAGCCGCGGCGGAGGCGCTCAAGCTCACGGCGGAGGACCTGCGCAAGCTCGGCGTGATCGACAGCATCGTGCCTGAGCCGCTCGGCGGGGCGCATCGCGACCCTGCAGCCGCGATCGCCGCGCTCGGGCGGGCGATGGCGGCGGCGCTCGCGCCCCTGCTGTCTGAGCCCGGCAGCCGCTTGGTCGCGCGCAGGCGCGAGAAGTTCCTCGCCATGGGCCGCGCCGCCCCAGCTGCCTGAGCGGCAGCGCTTGCGGCTCGTCTCCGCCTCGCTTTCGCTGATCGGGCTCGCCGCCGCGGGCCTTGGCTGGTGGCTGCTTGCGGGAGCGATCGAGGCGCCGCGCGGTGCGTCGAGCATGGCGTTCCGGCTCGGGCTTGCGCTCGCCGCTCTCCTGCCGGCGGTGATGGTGCTCGCGGCGATGATCCTCGCGCAGATGCTGCTGCGCTTCGCCACCGCAGCGTTCGACCCGCTCGCGGGCCGCGACGGCAGGCTCCTGCACCTGAACCAGCGCGTGATCCTCAATACGCTCGAGCAGTTCGCGGTGTTCGCCCCTGCCCTGCTCGCCTGGGCGGCCGGCACGGAGGCGTCGGCCATGCCGGGTGTGATCGCGCTCGCCTTCGTGTTTGCCGCGGCACGCCTTGCCTTCTGGGTCGGCTACCTGATCGACCCGGTGGGCCGCGCTCTCGGCATGGCGCCGAGCTTCGCCGCATCCCTCGCTGCGCTCGGCCTTGCGGCGCGCGCCTGGGCGTCCTGACCCCGTCCGCGGCCGCCCGCTACTGGATCGCTCCCGGACAGAACATCGACAGCGCGCGCACATGCTCGCCCCGCCCGCCCACTCCGGCGGGATAGGTGCCAACAGCGACGGAAAAGGCGGAGGCCGCCCGGTCACGGCAGGCGCCTGCCACCATCCGTTCCGGCCGGGGCGCTGGCGGCACGAAGCGCCTGATCATGCGCGGATCGGACGCGGAACTGACGGCGAAGGCCCCGGCGAGATCGAGGCCGGTCAGCGGCGCGCATTCGACCGCGAGGCCGCGCACTGCCGTTCCGCCAGGCACCGGAACGACGTCGGCGCGGAAGCCCGCAACGGCAGCCGCTGCCGGGCAGAGGAGCGTCGCCTCCGTGCCCGCGCTCTGGCCGACCGGGGCCGACCATGCCACTCGGTCTGGCCGCCAGCGGCACTGCCCGGCCTCGCACCGGATCTCCGCGCAGCCGAGGGAGAGCGCGTTCAGGAGCGGCCCCCGGACCGTGCGGACGCCGACGATCGCCTGCCCCTCGCCGCAGCGCAAAGCGCCTAGGAAGCTGACCTGGCCAGAGCCGCCTCCGGCTTGCGCCGTCTCCTGCTCACCAGCCCTCGGAGGGCTGACGAGGAACTGCGCCGCTGCAGGGGCGGCGGCGAAGACGACCAGCAGAGCGAGCGCGGTGCCGAGCATCCACCAATACTAGCGTCACGCGCGGAGTCTGATGCACCCGGCGAGACCGGCCGTATCGTTACGCCCGAGCGGAGCGGCCGGCGCGCCAGGACACCGCCGCCATAGCCCGCGGATGCGACGCCCAACGGCGCGTGGCAGAGCGGCTCGAGAGCGGCGATAGCGACACGGTCATTGGGGAGCATAGGCGCCGTGCGAGCATGCTCAATCGGAGGGCGCAGGAGGCTTCCGCGCGGTGACGTTGTAGTGCGTATGGGCAAAGCGCGGGGCCAGCGGGGAACGGCGCTTCTCAAGCGCGAAGAGCGGTGAAGAACGGGTGCGCTGGCGGCAGCCGGAAATGGCTGGCCCGCACCTCCTCGAGCCCCGCCTCGCGGAGGTGGCGCGCGAGCCACCGCGCCGTCAGCACCCGCTCCAAACCGTAGGGATCGGCGCCCCGTCGGGGCCAGGGATCGTGCCGATGGTGCGGAAGCCCCGCAGGCGGAAGAGCTGCGCCTGCAGGAGCGGGTTCAGCCCGTTCGCCTCCGAGACGACCAGCCGTCCTCCTGGGGCGAGCAGCCGCGTGATGTGCGCGACCATCGCCTCGCGGCTCAAGGTGATGGAACGTCTGCTGCATCCAGACCATGTTGAACCCGTCGCCGGTCTCAAGGTCGAGCACCGACCGCGTCAGGATGGTGAGCGGCAGGGGGCGTCCGAGAGCCGCCTCGAGCACTGCCTGGCGGGCACGGGCGACGCGCACTGGGGCATGTAGGTCTTGACGTCGGTGACCTCCGCGCCCTGCATGGCCATCCAGAGGCTCTCGGTGGCGGTTCGCATTCCGATCTCGAGCACACGCGCACCGGGCCGCTCGGCGAGCGCGGCGCCGAGCTCGGCGAGCTGGCGGTCGTACCGGTGCCGGAGCCTCGGCCCGAAAGCGCGGCGGAAGCGGAGGTAGTAGCCGTCGAACTCCGCCTGCTCCGCGGGCGGCAGCATCGGGCGGGAGAACCAGGCGGCGAGGAAATCCGACGGCGCGCGCGGCCGCGATGGCACGCGCGAAGTCGGAAAGTGTCTCGGCGCCAGGATGCGGCGCATCGGCCTCCGCAGCCGAAGGCGGCGTCGCCTCCGGGTTCACGCTCTGCCGTGACAGTGCTTGTACTTCCTGCCCGACCCGCACGGGCAGGGCGCATTGCGCGGCGTGCGGTGCCAAGTCGAGGGATCCGCCGGGTCGACGCCGTTTGCGAGCTCCCGCCGCACCGCGGGTCGCTCAAGCACCCCCGCCTCCCCTGCCTCGCCGCGGGCGATCCCGCCGGCGAAGCCCGGGTCGATCCTGGTCTCCCTCATCTGCGGGGCGAAGGCCGGCGGCGGCGCGGGCGGGGCGAGTTCGACTCGCGCAAGCAGGCTGGTCACGCGCTCGCGCAGTTCCGCGAGCATGCGGTTGAAGAGGGTGAACGCCTCCGCCTTGTACTCGTTCAGCGGGTCGCGCTGGCCGTAGGCGCGCAGGCCGATTCCTTGGCGCAGATGGTCAAGCGCGAGCAGGTGCTCCTTCCACACCTGGTCGAGAACCTGCAACAGCACCGACTTCTCGACATAGCGCATCAGATCGGGCCCGAAATCGGCCGCTTTCCTGGCCATCAGCGAATCGACCTCGCGGCTGATCCGTTCGCGCACGACCTCGTCGTCGATGCCCTCCTCTGCCGCCCATGCCTTCACCGGCAGGTCCAGCCCGAACAGCCGAAGCGTCTCCTCGTGCAGCCCAGCGACGTCCCACTGCTCGGGCATCGCGTTCTCGGGGATGCATCTCGCGATGAGATCGCCGATCACTTCCGCCCGCATTTCGGCCACGGTCGCCGAGACGTCGTCGGACTTCATGAATTCGCGCCGCTGGGCATAGACCTCGCGGCGCTGATCGTTCATCACGTTGTCGTACTTGAGCAGGTTCCTGCGCGTGTCGAAATTGCGCGCCTCGACCTTCTTCTGCGCCTTCTCGAGAGCCTTGTTGATCCAGGGGTGGACGATCGCCTCGCCCTCCTTCAGCCCGAGCTTCTGCAGCATCCCGCCCATGCGGTCGGAGCCGAAGATCCGCATCAGGTCGTCCTCGAGCGAGAGGAAGAACTTCGACTCGCCCGGGTCGCCCTGCCGGCCGGAGCGGCCGCGCAGCTGGTTGTCGATGCGGCGGCTCTCGTGCCTCTCGGTGCCGATCACGTAGAGGCCGCCTGCGGCCTTCACGATCTCGCGGTTGGCGGCGACCTCGGCGCGGATCGCGGCCGCCTTGGCCTCCTTCTCCGGGCCGTCCTCGAGGCCTGCGAGCTCGAGCGCGATCCGCATCTCCGCGTTGCCGCCGAGCTGTATGTCCGTGCCGCGGCCGGCCATGTTGGTCGCGACCGTCACCGCGCCCGGGCGTCCGGCCTGGGCGATGATCGCCGCCTCCTGCTCGTGGAAGCGAGCGTTGAGCACGTTGTGCGGGATCTTGCGTTCGCGCAACAGGGCCGAGACGTGCTCGCTCTTCTCGATCGAGGTCGTGCCCATCAGCACGGGCTGGTTGCGCGCCCTTGCCGCCTCGATCTCCCTGATCACCGCGTCGTACTTCTCGCGCGCGGTGCGGTATACCTCGTCATCGTGGTCCTTGCGCGCGACCGGCAGGTTGGTCGGGATCTCGACGACCTCGAGCTTGTAGATCTCGGCGAACTCGTCGGCCTCGGTCGCGGCCGTGCCGGTCATGCCGGCGAGCTTCGGGTAGAGGCGGAAGTAGTTCTGGAAGGTGATGGAGGCGAGCGTCTGGTTCTCCTGCTGGATCGGCACGCCCTCCTTCGCCTCGAGCGCCTGGTGCAGCCCGTCCGAGTAGCGGCGCCCCTCCATCATCCGGCCGGTGAACTCGTCGATGATGACGATCTTCTGGATGTTGTCGCGCGGATCGCGCCGCACGACATAGTCGACATCGCGACGATAGAGCGTGTGCGCGCGCAAGGACTGGTTGAGGTGGTGCACGACCGAAATGTTGCCGATGTCGTAGAGATTGCCCTCCTTCAGCACGCCGGCCTCGCGCAGCATCGCCTCGACCCGCTCCGTGCCGGCTTCGGTGAGCGAGACCGTGCGCAGCTTCTCGTCCTTCTCGTAGGTCGAGGCATCCTGGACGAGGACGCGCACCACGGCGTCGACCTGACGGTAGAGTTCGGAACTGTCGTCTGCCGGGCCGGAGATGATCAGCGGCGTGCGCGCCTCGTCGATCAGGATGCTGTCCACCTCGTCGACGATCGCGTAGTGGAAATCGCGCTGCACCATGTCCTCGACGCGATACTTCATGTTGTCGCGGAGGTAGTCGAAGCCGAACTCGTTGTTGGTGCCGTAGGTGATGTCAGCCGCGTAGGCCGCGCGCCGTTCGTCGTCGGAGAGGCCATGCACGATGACGCCGACCGAGAGGCCGAGGAAGCTGTAGATCTTCCCCATCCAGGCGGCGTCGCGCTTGGCGAGATAGTCGTTCACCGTGACGATATGCACGCCCTTGCCGGTGAGCGCGTTGAGGTAGGCGGGCAGGGTGGCGACCAGTGTCTTGCCCTCGCCCGTCTTCATTTCGGCGATGCGGCCGTCGTGCAGAACCATGCCGCCGATCATCTGCACGTCGAAATGCCGCTGCCCGAGCGTACGCACGGCTGCCTCGCGCACCACCGCGAAAGCCTCCGGCAGAAGCTCGTCAAGCGTGGCCCCCTTGCCGAGCCGCTCGCGGAACTCGTTGGTCTTCGCCCGCAGCGCCTCGTCCGACAGCGCCCGCATCGCGGGCTCGAGCGCCGCGATCGCCGGCACGCGCTTGCGGTAGGCCTTCAGCATCCGGTCGTTCGAGGTGCCGAGAATGGCGCGGGCAAGGCGGGTCAGCATCGGCGATCGGGTCCTGTTCGGGTCCTTCAGCGGTCACCGGCTCGGAGAGGCTGCCGGCTTGCGCGGATCTCGCAGGGGCGGCGCCCCGACCCCGGCGGGGGCGTATCGGCCCAACTGATCAGCGGCTCATATTTGGCCTGGCGCAGGGGTGCGTCAATCGCGAGGCCGGCGGCACACCGCGCAGCGGGTGCGGGGCTTGCTTGTCGCTCTGGCGCGATTCGGCCATGATCCGCGCTCCCGGGGCACCCCTGCGCCCGGCCGCGCGAAGGACCCGAGATGCCAGCCTGCACCCCCCGCCCCGCCGTCCTCCTGGCGGCCTCCTTGCTCGTTGCCGCCGAGGCCGCCCTCTTCGTCTCCGCGCCACCGGCACGCGGCCAGGTCCAGGCTGTCAACCCCGCCGCTGACCCGGTGGTCGCGCGCGTGGACGGCAGCCCGATCCACCTCTCCGACGTCGAGGCGGCCATGCGCGGCCTGCCCGAGCAGTTCCGGGCGATGCCGCCGCAGATACTCTTCCCGATCATGCTCGACCAGCTCATCAGCCAGCGCGTTCTGACCAACGCCGCGCGCAAGCTCAACCTGCAGGACACGCCCGAGGTGCGGGCCCGCGTCGCCCGCGCCGAGGAGGAGGCGCTGCAGCAGGCGCTGCTTGCGCGCGAGATCGGCCCGCTCCTGACCGAGGAGGCGCTCCGCGCGCGCTACGAGAAGGACATCGCAAGCCAGCCCCGGGAGGCCCAGGTGCGCGCCCGCCACATCCTGCTGCAGACCGAGACGGAGGCGCGCAACGCCATCGTCGCGCTGCAGGCAGGGGCCGACTTCGCAACGCTCGCGCGCGAGCGCTCCCGCGGCCCGGGCGCGGCCGAGGGCGGTGATCTCGGCTTCTTCAAGAGGGAGGAGATGCCGGATGCCTTCGCCGAGGCGGCTTTCGCGCTCGCTCCCGGCCAGTTCACCACCACGCCCGTGCGCACCCAGTTCGGCTGGCACGTGATCAAGCTCGAGGAGCGGCGCGAGGAACCGCGGCCGAGCTTCGAGCAGGCGGAGGAGGAGCTCAGACGGGCGATCATCGACGAGGCAGCGACCCGGGTGATCGACCGGCTTCGGGCGCAGGCCTCGGTGCAGCGCTTCAACCTCGACGGCTCCTCTCTCCCGGCCCCGCCGCCGGCGGCGCCCCGTCGCTGAGAAGCGTGCCGATGGCGCACGCCGTCTCGCCGCTTGCCCTGCCGCTGCCCGCGCTGCCGCCGATCGGCGGCGTGCGCCTCGGCGCAGCCGCGGCGGGGATACGCTATGTCGGGCGCGACGACCTCATGATGGTCGAGCTCGCGCGGGGAACCACCGTCGCCGGCGTGTTCACCAACAACAAGTGTCCCGGCGCGCCGATCGACTGGTGCCGCGGGGCGCTGAAGGGCGGCAAGGCCAGGGCTCTGGTCGTGAATGCTGGCAATGCGAACGTCTTCACGGGACGTGCCGGAGCAGAAGCGGTCAAGGCCTCGGCTGAGGCAGCGGCGAGGCTCGTCGGCTGCCGCGCGCGCGAGGTCTTCATCGCCTCCACTGGCGTGATCGGCCAGCGCCTGCCCGTCGAGAAGCTCGAAGCAGCCCTGCCCGCGCTGCACGCCTCGCTCTCCGACGAGGCGTGGGAGCGCGCCGCCCGAGCGATCATGACGACCGACACCTTCCCGAAGGCAGCGACCAGGACGGCCGAGATCGGCGGAGCCGAGGTGCGGATCACCGGCATCGCCAAGGGCAGCGGCATGATCGCCCCGGACATGGCGACCATGCTCGCCTTCGTGTTCACCGACGCGAAGCTGCCCGCCCCCCTCCTGCAGCGCCTGCTGTCGCGGGGCGTCGCCCGCAGCTTCAACTGCATCACCGTCGACAGTGACACTTCGACCTCCGACACGCTGCTTCTGTTCGCCACCGGGGCTGCGGCGCATCCGCGCGTTCCGGCCGAGGGGGGGCCGATCCTGCGGGGGTTCCGTGCAGCGCTCGAGGCCGTGCTGCACGAGCTTGCGCTGCTCGTCGTGCGCGACGGCGAGGGCGCACAGAAGCTGATCAAGGTCTCGGTCCGCGGCGCGGTCAGCGCCCGCTCGGCAAGGCGCGTCGCGCTCTCCATCGCCAACTCGCCGCTCGTGAAGACGGCGATCGCTGGCGAGGACGCCAATTGGGGGCGAATCGTGATGGCCGTGGGCAAGGCGGGCGAGCCGGCCGACCGGGACCGTCTCTCGGTCGCGATCGGCGGGGTGTGGATGGCGCGCAACGGCGCTGTGGTGGAGGGCTACGACGAGCGGCCCGTGGTCGCGCACCTCAAAGGGCAAGAGGTCGAGATCACCGTCGACCTCGGCCTCGGCCGCGGCGAAGCCACGGTGTGGACCTGCGACCTCACCCACGCCTACATCGACATCAATGGCAGCTACCGAAGCTGAGCCTGCCGAGCACGTTCTTCTGACGGAACGTCTGCGGCTTCGCCCGCTCGCACTCGAGGATTGCGTGCCGCTGCACCGGCTGATCAACGACTGGGAGGTTGCGCGCAATCTCGGCCCGGTGCCGTTCCCCTACGGGCGCGAGGCGCTCGCGGACTGGATCGCGAGGTCGGCCGCTGACCGGCTTGCCGGGCGGGCCTTCCACTTCTGCATCACCGGCCGTGAGGAGGAGCACCCGCTCGGCGTCATCGGGCTGACGCGCGAAAGCCCCGACACGGGGCGTATCGGCTACTGGGTCGGCCGACGCTACTGGGGCCACGGGGTGGCGAGCGAGGCGGTTGCGCGTCTCGTCTCCTGGGCCTTCGGCACGCTTGGGCTCGACCGGCTGGTCGCCTATGTCGCCGACGACAACGCCCCCTCGATGCGCGTGCTCGAGAAGGAGGGGTTCCGCTTCACCCACGAGGCAGAGCATGACTTCGTCTCGCGCGGCGGGGCCTTCCCGGTGCGCTGGTTCGCGCTCACCCGCGCAGACCGAATGGCCGCGACCGGGCATGGCAGGCCGGCACCGGGCGCGCTTTCGCTCGCTGCCGACCGCCCGCTCCTCCTCGTCTCCGCCGTGGCGATGATCGACCGGGACGGGCGGGTGCTGCTCGCGCGGCGCCCCGATGGCAAGGCGCTCGCCGGGCTGTGGGAGTTCCCGGGCGGCAAGGTGCGCCCCGGCGAGACGCCGGAGGCGGCTCTGATCCGCGAGCTTGCCGAGGAGCTCGGCGTCGACGTCTCCGCCTCCTGCCTCGCTCCCTTCGCCTTCGCAAGCCATGCCTACGAGAAGTTCCACCTGCTGATGCCGCTCTATCTCTGCCGGCGCTGGCAGGGCACGCCACAGCCGCGCGAGGGCCAGGCGCTCGCCTGGGTGCGCCCCGAAAGGCTCGGGGACTACCCGATGCCGCCGGCAGACAGGCCGCTTGTGGTGATGTTGCGCGACTGGCTCTGAGCGCGGACGAGGACCCTGGCATGACAGACACGCGCCCCACCGCCTGCCTGATCGTGATCGGAGACGAGGTGCTCTCAGGCCGCACGCGGGACGCCAACATCCAGTTCCTCGGCCAGCGCCTAGGCGAGCTCGGCATCCCGTTGCGCGAGGTGCGGGTGATACCCGATGACCGGCGCGCAATCGTCTCAACGCTGAACGAGGTGCGGCCGCGCTTCACTTACGTCTTCACCACCGGCGGCATAGGGCCGACGCATGACGACATCACCAGCGAATGCGTCGCCGAGGCATTCGGCGTGCCTTGGGTGTTGCACCCGGAGGCCTATGCGGAGATGGCGGCTGACTATGCGCGGCGGGACCCGCCTGTCGAGTTCAACGCCGCGCGCCAGCGCATGGCGACGATGCCCCTGGGCGCGAGCCTGATCCGCAACGCCGTCTCCGTCGCTCCTGGGTTCCGGATCGGCAACGTCTTCGTCATGGCGGGCGTGCCCAAGGTGATGCAGGCGATGTTCGAGGCGATCGCACCGACGCTCGAGGGCGGGGTGCCGACGGTCAGCCGCACGGTGCACGCAAGCGGCGTATTCGAGGGCACGATCGCCGCCCCGCTCGGCGCCATCCAGGCGGAGAGCCCCGGAGTCTCCCTCGGCAGCTACCCCTATTACCGCGCCGGCGGCAGCGGCGTTGCGATCGTCGCCCGCGGCACGGATGAGGCCCTGGTTGAGGCGGCGATCGGGCGGGTGGCGGCGATGCTGCGCGCGCACGGCGCCGAGCCAGTCTTCGGCGAGCCCGCCTGAAACCTGGCGTTCAGCCGACGCGGCGGGCGAGCCGCACCGCCGTGTGGCCGCGGCTTGGGCGCAGCGACGGCATCACCAGGATGCAGTCGTCGTGCGGTGTGCGTATCTCGGCATCGCCGTCGAGCGCGATCAGCGTGTTGCGGTCTGGCACGACCTCGCCGCCGCGGAAGGGGCGCACGAAGCGAAAATCGTTGCTCTCGGCCGTCACCGTCATGGTGACTTCCGCGACCACCGGGGTCTCGGCAGCGAGAGCGGGGGCGAAGCCCGCTGCCGCCTCGCCGAGCTGCGCGGTGTGGCGTAAGACGCCCGCGATCGCCCGCCGCATGGTGCGGACTGTCGCCGCCTGCCAGTGCTGCCCCGCCTCTACGAGCACGGCAGCGCGCGGCGAGCCCGGGTCGGCGAAGGGGCGGTAGTCGATCAGGCGACGCCCGCCGAGATGCCCCTGGTCCCCAACCACGAGCGGCGGCGCGCCGATCGCAAGCGCGAGCCGCCGCGCCTTCTCGGTGGCGCCGCAGAGGATGAGCGGATCGCCGTCCCAAAGCATCGAGTGGAGGTCGACGAGCACATCCACCGTGTCGAACAATGGGCGAAGCGTGCGCGCGCGACGAAGCTCAGCGCTGTCCCGCGGCCCGTCGAGAACGGCGCGGCACCAGAGGCGGTTGAGGTCCTCGTCGACATAGCGGCTTGCCGTCGGCGCGCGCGGGTCGAAGCGCGCGAAGGCTTCGAGATTGGCGAAGACGAGCGACAGCCGGCCGCGCGCGGGAAGACCTGCGAGGCGCCTGAGCTCGGCGAGCGCGATCGCTCCGGCATACTCGTTGCCGTGGATCAGCGAGACGAGGCATGTATGCGGCCCGGGCTGCGGCGCGGCGAAGGTCCAGACGCCGGGAATCCCGGCATTGCCGCCCGAGATCTCGGCAAGCGGCGGCGGCGCGAGCGCCACTTGGAACTCGCTTGCCTCCTCGGCCGGCAGCCTGTCCAGCTCAGCCGCCAAGTCGTTCCGCCCGCCTCAGGAAGAACGCCAGGCAGGCGGCCGGCCCGGCAGGGGCGATGCACCCGGCTGTGGCCTCTGCCTCCCCGCTTCCGCGCGGCCCGGTCCTCGCGTGGAGGGCGCGCTCGATCACAGAAGCATCGTGCACGGGCCGCTCCGCGACGCTGTCGGGCGTGAACCCGCCGCGCCAATGGTCGCTCGGGCCGAGCGTGCCTAAGGCGCTCACGGTTCCGCACACCCCTTCCGCCTCGCGCAGCCCGACCGTGCCCAGTGCCTCCATCGTCACCGTGCCTCCGTCGTCACCGCCGCCAGCGCTCCATGCCGATGCCGGCCCACGCCCACTGTCGATGGATGATGCCGGGCGGGCAGCTCGGGTCAACCCCGCTTGCAAACTCGCGGGTTCGATCCGGCGTCACAACGGTGCTCCAGGCCTTGCACCTCCGCCGCTTCGATACGAAACCGCGCCGAAACCAGCACGTCTGCGAAGGCGCGGCGAGCTCGGCGCGCGGCAGGGCGATCGCCACGCGCCGGAAGAACGCGACCTCGGCGCGCGCGCGGCGGATGAAGAGGCGGTTCAGCGCCTCTGCCAGAGCCGCGCGCGGGGCGCAGCAGGCGCAGCCTGGGCGATGGCCGAACCTCGGCCTGCCGACGCGCTCGACCGTGATGCCCTCTGCGACGGCCACGCCTTCTGGCGCGACGACCGCGAGCTCTTCGGCTGCGTTCTGCTCCTGGAGATCGGCGAGGTGGTGCGGTGCGACGGCGAAGAGGGGAATCTTTTCCATTCCCATGGACATAAGCATATCCTTATGCGATTTGGAACGGATGGAACGAGTCCTCTTCGCCCTGCGCGCCATCGCCGAGCCAACGAGACTACGCCTGATCGCCCTCTGCGCGGCCGGCGAATGGTGCGTCTCCGACCTCACCGAGATCCTCGGCCAATCGCAGCCTAGGCTGTCGCGCCACCTGAAGCTCCTTTGCGATGCGGGCGTTCTCCTGCGCCAGCCGGAGGGGCCGTATGTATGGTTCCGCCTCGCCCGGGAGGGGCCGGCCGCAGCGCTCGCGAAAGCCGCGCTCGCCGCGGTCGCGGAGGATGACCCGACACGGGCGGCAGACAGGCGCCGCGCCGCCGCCCGCGCTGCCGAACGGGCGCGCGAGGCGCTCGCCACCTTCCGCGACAACCCCGCCGCCTGGGACGAGATGCGTGCGCTGGACCTGCCCGCGCGCACGATCGAGGAGGCGCTTCTCGCCCGCCTGCCCCGGGGCAGCCTCGGCCGCGTGCTCGACATCGGCTGCGGCACTGGCAGGATGATGGCCCTGCTCGCCCCACGCGCAGAGAGCGTGCTCGGCGTCGACCTGTCGCGGCGTATGCTCGCGCTCGCCCGCACGCGGATCGCCGAACAGGGCCTCGCAAACTGTGCCGTGCGCCAGGCCGACATGGCCAGCCTGCCGCTGCCGGACGCCTCTTTCGACCTCGTCCTTCTCTGCATGGTGCTGCATTACGCCGACGACCCGGCGACGGTGCTTGCGGAGGCCGCCCGCCTCGTCTCCCCGGGCGGCACGGTGGCGGTGATCGATCTCGCCCCGCATGCGCGGGAGGACCTGGTCCGGCGCCTTGCCCACACCACCGCTGGGCTCTCCTCCGCCGCCGTCTCGCGCCCCCTCGCCGAGGCTGGGCTGATCGTGGCGCCGCCCGTTGCCGTCGGCACGGCGCTGCCTGTGCTGATTCATCTCGCCACCGCGCCAGCCGTGCGCGCCGCCCCGCTGCCTGTGCCGCGCAGCACCTCCGTTCCCTGAGGACAGAAGCGCCATGCCAAGCCCCAATCTCCTCGACGCGCTGAAGGACCAGGTTCTGCTCTGCGACGGCGGCTTCGGTGCGCGCATCCAAGCGATGGCCCTCGATGTCGAGCGCGATTTCATGGGCCGCGAGAACTGCACCGAGGTGCTGAACATCTCGCGCCCGGACATCGTGCGCGAGATCCACCGCGGCTATTTCGCAGCCGGCGCCGACATGGTCGAGACCAACACCTTCGGCGCAAGCCCGCTGACACTTGCCGAGTTCGGCCTTGAGTCGGAAGCCTTCGCGCTGAACAGGCGCGCCGTCGAGATCGCGCGCGAGGCGGCGGAGGCGTTCGCTGACGGGCGCCACCGCTGGGTGGTTGGCTCGATCGGGCAGGGAACGAAGCTGCCAACCCTCGGCAACGTGGACTACGACACGCTGGAGGCGGCGCTGACCGTGCAGGCGGACGGGCTGATCGCCGGCGGGGCGGATGCGATCCTGATCGAGACCTGCCAGGACACGCTGCAGATCAAGGCTGCCGTCAATGGCGCCAAGGCAGCGCGGCGTAAGGCGAACTGCGAGGACGTGCCGATCTTCGTGCAGGTGACGGTCGAGACCACGGGAACGCTGCTCGTCGGCCCAGACATCGCCGCCGCAGCGACCGTGGTGCATGCGCTCGATGTGCCGCTGATCGGCCTCAACTGCGCCACTGGGCCGCAGGAGATGGCCGAGCACGTGCGGTGGCTCTCGCAGAACTGGCCGGGACTGCTCTCCGTCCAGCCGAATGCGGGCCTGCCGGAGCTCGTCGACGGACGCACCCACTATCCGCTGACGCCCGAGGAGCTCGCCGTCTGGATCGAGCGCTTCATCGTCGAAGACGGGCTCAACCTGGTGGGCGGCTGCTGCGGCACAAACAACAGCCACATCGAGGCGCTCGACGCGATGCTGCGCCGCCGCTCCGGGTCGCGCCTGCGGCCCGCGCCAGTGGCGCGCAAGAGCGTCTGGATCCCTGCCGTCGCCTCGCTCTACGGCGCGGTGCCGTTGCGCCAGGAGAACAGCTACTTCTCAATCGGCGAGCGCTGCAACGCCAACGGCTCGAAGAGGTGGCGCGAGCTCCAGGCCGCCAACGACTGGGACGGCTGCGTGGCGATGGGGCGCGAGCAGATCGCCGAGGGATCGAACAGCCTCGACATCTGCACCGCCTTCGTCGGCCGCGACGAGCTCTTTGAGATGACGGAGGTGGTCAAGCGCTTCACCTCCTCGGTGAATGCCCCGCTCGTGATCGACAGCACCGAGACGGCCGTGATCGAGGCGGCGCTGAAGCTGCATGGCGGCAAGCCGATCATCAACTCGATCAACTTCGAGGAAGGCGAGCGCGCCGCCGCCGAGCGCATGGCGCTTGCGCGCAAGTTCGGCGCCGCCGTGATCGCTCTGACCATCGACGAGCGCGGCATGGCGAAGACGGCGGAGGACAAGCTCCGGATCGCCCGCAGGCTCGTCGACTTCGCCTGCGGCCGCTACGGCCTACCGCAAGCGGACCTGATGATCGATCCGCTCACCTTCACGATCGCCACCGGCAACGAGGACGACCGCAAGCTCGGCCTCTGGACGCTCGAGGGGATCCGGATGATCCGGGAGGAGTTCCCCGAGATCCAGATCGTGCTCGGCCTCTCCAACATCAGCTTCGGGCTCAATCCGGCAGCGCGGCACGTGCTCAACTCGGTGTTCCTCGATCACGCCGTGAAGGCGGGCATGACCGCAGCCATCGTGCACGTCTCGAAGATCAAGCCGCTGCACCAGATCCCGCCAGAGGAGGTGAAGCTCGCCGAGGACCTGATCTTCGACCGCCGCGCCGAGGGCTACGACCTGCTGCAGGCGATGCTTGAACTGTTCGCGGATCGAAAGGCCGCCGACACCGGCAAGCGCAAGCGCGCCGAGACGGTCGAGGAGCGGCTCAAGGACCGGATCGTCGACGCCGACCGCAAGGGGCTCGAGCAGGACCTCGCCGATGCGATCGCCAAGGGCCACACGCCGCTCTCGATCATCAACGACATCCTGCTCGACGGCATGAAGGTGGTCGGCGAGCTGTTCGGCGCAGGCAAGATGCAGCTGCCCTTCGTGCTGCAGAGTGCGGAGACGATGAAGGCGGCTGTGGCCTATCTCGAGCCGCTCATGGAACGCGTCGAGGGCCAGCAGAAGGGAACGATCGTGCTCGCCACCGTCAAGGGCGACGTGCACGACATCGGCAAAAACCTCGTCGACATCATCCTGACCAATAACGGCTACCGCGTGATCAATCTCGGCATCAAGGTGCCGCTCGCCGAGATGCTGAAGGCGGCGAACGAGAACCGCGCGGACGCGATCGGCATGTCAGGGCTGCTCGTGAAGTCGACCGTCGTGATGCGCGAGAACCTCGAGGAGATGACGCGCCAGGGCGTGTCCATCCCCGTCATCCTCGGCGGCGCGGCGCTGACGCGGAACTATGTCGAGCAGGATTGTGTCGCGGCCTACGGCTCCGGCCGTGTGGCTTACGCGCGGGACGCCTTCGACGGGCTGCACCTGATGGACAAGGTGACGTCGGGGCTGTTCGACGACTATCTCGCCGCGGTGCAGGCGCGCCGACG
>Ga0308419_1001632_pt1 | contig 14934 bp, 11 predicted proteins | sample HotsprSampleMS50_FD_203674 | JGI IMG/M metagenome (GOLD analysis project Ga0308419, IMG submission 203674) | Hot spring phototrophic mat microbial communities from Mushroom Spring, Yellowstone National Park, Wyoming, United States - 20090730_MS50 ... | reverse complement strand
GGTAATGTCCCAAATAGTGTGTAAAAGATGCTTGAAAGAAGCATTGTACTCCTACCAGATAATATAAATTACTTTAAAAATATTATTTTATAGGAGGAGCACAATGCTACAAACACAGTATAATGATGCACAGGATTTTTGCAAGAAAGAATTTACACAAAATCGATTTGAAGAGCTGGTACAACAGTATGAAGATTTCATTAAAGCATTAGTACATCGTAGTTGTGAGCTCTACGTAGAAGAGGCATTTGAAGAATTCATTAAAGAGAAAATTGGGAAACATGTAAAACGATCAAGCGATGGAAAAATGGTCATGGAATATCGTAATGGGTATCGGTATATAAAACATGGGATCATAGGGACTATAGCATTGAGCAACATTCGTGTACCCCGCAATAGAGCAGGAGGATTTCGATGCGAGATATTGAGAGATATACGTGAACAGGCATCCAAGATAGCATTGTTGATAAGTTCACTGTATGTTAATGGTATATCAACACGGAAGATGAAACGGAGCTTTGAGCGAGCTGGTATCACACTTCCTGGGTTATCACGGAGCAATGTTAGCAGAGCAGTACGGCAACTAGTACAAGAATATATTGCCTGGATCAACAGGCCTATTACCCGGAAATTTATATACATTCAGATAGATACTGTCTATATTCGGGCACGGAAATTGGGAAATACCCGGTTAGGAGTAATGATAGCCATAGGAATTGATGAAGATGGACACAAAGAGGTTCTATATTTTAGGATAGTGGGGACAGAGAAGACAATACAAACTGATGAGGTATTTCAGAATTTAATTCGACGGGGATTGGATATACAAGCAGTACAATTAGTAACGACGGATGGGTCAAAAGGACCAATTAGTTCGATATGTGCATTATTTGGCGAAGAGAAATTGCAGCGATGCACAGTACACAAGACAGAAAACGTGGTTTCAAAATGTCCCAAGAATCTGAGAGAAGAAGTAAAAGCAAAATTACACCGTTTATGGAATTGTGAAACGCTTCTTGAGGCAGAACAATTTCTTGAAACTATACATGCTGAATATAGTGCGATAGCACCAAAAGCAATGGAATGTTTATATGTTGATAAAGAACATCTTTTTAGGTATTTACAGTTTCCTGTAAGTCATCGGAAAACTATACGTAATACAAATTTGATTGAACGGGTTATACGTGAAGTAAGAAGAAGGACAAAAGTAATGGATAATGTGATGGATAATGAATATAGTTTATATGCGTTAATGACAGGAATATTTCAAGAACAGAACGAACGTTGGAATAACAAAAGTCATTGGAGTAGAAAGTAATTTTTTATGTATCTGGTAGGATTACACACTAAATTGGACTTGACCTCATAATTATTCTAGTGAAAAAATTAATCTTCAAAATAATTGGGAAATTACATACTGTGAATCTGAGAACTGTATAAATCCTATAAAACATATATGTAATATTCCAGTTATATTTACTCCTGAGCTTATTTCATACTTTAATAGTTTTAGAGGATATATTAAGCTTACAAAAATATTTGCCATACATGAAAATACTAATTTTGATCTTTTTTTACTATCTTTAGGCAAAATAGGAGATGCGGATAAAACTTACTTCAACGGCGAATTTATTGGAAAAACTGGGGAATTCCCTCCAATTGAATTTTCAGAATGGAATACAAAACGATATTATTTGATAAAATCGAATAAAATAAAAAAGAAAGATCTAAATATTCTAGAAATTACAATAGCATGTTATGGCTTTAACAGAATGATAGGTGAGATATATCTTCAACCTATTACTATTAAAGAATATAATAGACTTCTATTAATTGAAAATCTTAAAAAATATTTTCCTCTTTTCTGTAATATTGGTTCTGGGATTACCTTTTTTATCATACTTTTTATGTTATGTTACAATAAAGAAAACAGAGGCAAGTATGTCTTTTTCTTGCTACAATTAATACCAGGTCTAATAGTAATTGCCGAACCAACATTAACTTTTCCATTATATAAGGATACATTTTTACGTATAAAAATTTTTGGTATTGCCTGGAGCTTTCTGGTATTGTTTCATTTATTATTTTTACATAGACTATATCTTTATAAAAGATATAAAACAGAATGCTTATTGTTTTTATTAACAATTATAATATTATTTAAAATATTGTGTGCAACAGATATTAGTACAATCAAAACAACAGGTATTGGAACAATCATTATTTTAACATCACTTGCACTATACAATCTATCACTACATGTAGAACAAATACTAAAAAGAAACATTACTGCATTTCTTTTTGTTCCAATAGGCATTACATTAGCAATTACTGCCGCCCATGATGGGTTTGTGTTTCTATCAATATTTCAGTTTAAAATATTCCAATTTTGCGGATATCAATTTGACACACCTATTTTTCAATACACTTCTAATGCAATTTTCATAGGTGCAGGTTTAATAATAGTGCACCAATACATTCTTATGTCTAAAACAATAGAAAATATAAATATTTTATTAGAACAAAAAGTAAACGAACGCACTAAACAATTGCAAACTAGTTTAGAAAATTTATCAAAGGCTATTGAATTAGGCTTTTTTACATATCCACGTAATAATTCACACGAATATTCACCACAATTAGAACCAAAAATAAAAAAAGCTATCATATTCATTAATAATAATTATAAGGAAAATATATCTCGCGAAGGATTGGCATCTATGCTTGATTTGCACCCAGATTATTTCAGCAAAGCTTTCAGATTTTTTACCGGTAAAAAGATAAATGACTATATAAATGAATTAAGAATTAAAGAGGCATTAAAACTTCTAAATAATACAAATATGAATATCCTTGATATCGCAATGTTTGTTGGCTTTGAAAATCTCAAGACATTTAACAGAGCATTTAAAAAATTCACAGGAAAAAATCCTAGCTACTATCGAAAAAAATAAACAATCAAATTGGACAAATTCAGCAATCTCCTTTTTTTACGAGACAAATCCACTAAAAACAATGTAAAAAATCCATAATGTCCATCATCATGAATGAAACATAGATATTTTAGCAAAAATAATTTTATTAAACAATAAGGTTTAAAAAATCTTTTAGTTTGGAGGTTTTCAATGAAATTTAGAAGTAATTTTTCTCAAAAAAGACTATTTATCATATTATTAAGTCTCTTGATAGCGTTAATCTGTAATTTGACACCACGTGATTTAAGAGCCTTAAAAATTTCACCCTGCAATAATGAAGATTGGGCAGAATGTGCTAGTGACAATCAAAAGGAAAACTGGATTGAATACGCCAAAGATTGGAAGTTTATTAAGCAGAAAGGAGATATTACACTTTATAAAAGAGTTTTGAAAAATTCAGGTGTTATCCAAGTCAAAGCTGAAAAAATAATTCATGCACCTTTAGAAGTAATTGAACAGATTATCCGCGATATACCCGCTTACCCACAATTAATGCATAATTGTCTTGAGGGGAGGTTAATTAAAGCCTTCACCGACGAAGATATGGTAATTTTAAATGTCACTGGCATGCCATGGCCATTACAACCACGTGACGTAATTGTAAGAACAAATGTAATAAAAAATTGGGATGTTGGCCGCATTGAAATAATTTTAAAAGGGCTTCACTCGCCAGAAAGTGAGCAGTGGGTACCTCCAATCAACGGACATACCCGAATGTATGAACTTACAGCATATTTTATTGGCCACATTCTTGATAGGCAAAAGTTAAAATGTATCTATATCATACATGCTGATCCATCTGGTGTCCCGGATTTTGCAATAAATTTTCTCATTGCTAATTACCCCTATTATACACTGCTCAATTTAGAGAAAATGACAAAATTGGAAAAGTATATTAACTTAGGCAAACAATCTAAATATCTACAAAACATCGAATCATTTGTAGCATTAAAGAAAAAATTAAATAATTTTAATTAAAAGGAGGTTTTACGATGGTACAAGTTGACGTTGTTTGGTCATACGCTTTTGGAGCTTCTTTTGCTGCAGCAGCAGCTCATCAACTAAAAAAAGAGGACAAACCCTTTTCTACCAAATGGTTTGTCTTTACTTTGCTTTTTCTTTCACTACTATTTGCTCCTTCAGGTATTTATCTTTTATGGGAGCATACACAATGGGAAACAATGCAAGTTGCTACTTGCAAGGAAGATCTGCCTGCATGGTTAGTAACATTATTTGCCTTCACTAATATTACCCAGGGTATATTAGGATATTACGTTTCATACAAATTAGCAAAATCAAATAAATTATACGCATCACATGTTAATTGGATAGTTGCATGGATTATCTTCTGGTTTATTTTAGTTTGTGGATGGGATTGTACAGGCTATCAACGATTTCTATACGACATGAGTGTTAACAATGGAGAGCTATGGTCACCTGGAAAACACATGGGTATATCATTCTTCTATGCCAGCAGAGTATGGTGGACATTAATAGTAATGGGATGTTTTTTTGCTCCAATGCTTGTTTGGGGTTATATCCGTTTTATCCGTGATGGCCTTAAAAATGTTCCATCAATAAACTCAATCGACTATCCAAAACCCATTAAAATTTTAACAATAATTTTTGGTACCCAGTGGATTGCTTGTTTAGGCCTTGCCATTATCGCATCGCTTATTGTGATGCAAATTCATAACATTACAGGAAATTTATTAATTTCTTACATAGTGGGAATAGCGTTATTTTCTATATTAGCATATTTTTTGTTATTTAAGCGTAACAAGCTATTTCATAAACTAATGAAACAGCTTTACTTAACTGACTAACCACCACACATATAGTGTATTTGCCATTTAAAAAGGTTTTACAAAAATAAGCCTGTCAGCTCTACTGGTTGGCTTATTTTTTTTCTAAAAAGTTATTGCCTATCTTTATTACCATTTTATAGTATCAAAAAATCATTTATGGAGGGCATTATGCAAGCCGTATCATTAGTTAAATATACAAAAAGTCCTGATTCTTTAAAAGAGGCGATAGTTCTTTGTAATGGTTTTGCAGGCCTAAAAAGTACCGATAAAGTGTTAATAAAGCCAAATCTAGTTGCATGGGATGAACTTTTTCCACCCGCACCCTATGGTGTATTTACCACAACACGTCTTGTTGAAGATTTAATTATTATACTAAAAGAATTTGGCTGTAATGACATCACTATTGGTGAGGGTTCTGTTGAAATTAAAAAAGGCGTTGGCACGATGGCTGCTTATGCAGGCCTGGGATATACTGAATTAGCTAAAAAGTATAATGTTAAACTTGTTGATTTTAACGAATCCAAAGCAGAAAAATGCGCCATTGATGATAAAACAAATTTAATGATAGCAAAAGAAGCATTAGAATCAGATTTTGTTATCGATTTCCCTGTACTAAAGACTCATGGACAAACCAAGATATCATTAGGATTAAAAAATCTTAAAGGATGCCTGAAATTAGCATCAAAGAAATTGTGCCATCACCCCGAACTTAATTTAGAATATTGCTTCCCGTTTGTGGCTGACTACATTAAACCAAAGCTCACCATCATTGATGGCATCTATGCACTGGAAAAAGGCGCCTTGCACTTTGGCAATGCCTATAAAAAAGATATTATCATTGCATCTACTGATATACTTGCTGCGGATATGGTTGGCGCAAAAGTCATTGGCTATGACCCAACAGATATTGCTCACTTTGTAACTTTTGCTCAGCGTCACAACAAGTCTTTATCACTGCAAGACTATGAAATTAAAGGCGAAAAATTAGAAGACCACATTCAGCCGCTTAAATGGGACTGGGCATGGACTGAAGATAATACTGGACCTGGAGTTTTTGCAAAGATGGGAGTAAGTGGAGTAGCACTGCCAAAATATGATGATACGCTATGTTCAGGTTGCTCTCCTATAGCCAATATGTGCAATATCTTGGTATTATCTGCTTTTAAAGGGCAGCCTTTACCAAAAGTAGAAATACTCAATGGCAAAAAAATGCAGGCACGAGCTGGCTACGATAAAACCATATTGCTTGGCAATTGCATCATTAAAGCCAATAAAGGCAACCCCAATATTAAAGAGCCAGTAGAAGTAAAAGGCTGCCCACCTGATTTTGAAGATGTTGTAAACACCTTAAAGGCATGCGGGCTTGAAGTAAATGAAATGGCATACCTGGGCTACATGAAACAGCAAAGCGAAAAGTACAACGGCAAGGAAGGCTATGATCCTTCTTATTATAAGGCTGTATAAAGAATTGCTCTATTAAATTTCTTCATCCCGTGAAGGCTTTTGCCGTACAAATGCTGATATCATATACGGCAAAGTGATTGTGCCATCTTCTTGTAGATAATACAGTGATGAAAGAATCTCTTTATTTTCTTCAATGAGCTTTTCTACGTTTTCTAAAGCTATATCTAAGTACTGGGCTATTGAAAAAAGATTAATAGTGATTTTTTCCGTATGTGCTTTTGTCACGCCAAACTCATTGAGCGATAAAAATGTTTTTAAATCATCTTCTAAGTAGTAATCAGTATGCAAAGGGTTTATTGTATGAGCTATCTCATCAAAAATTCCTTCTATGTCCTCATTTGGTAACACAAACCCTGATAAAAAGAGCACACCTTCAAATTGGAGTGAACGGCGGAATTCATCAATTGCCCTGCCGGTATCAAGCATATCCAGAGTATCAATACATACCAGCATATCAGCTTTATAGTAATCAATAGGAAAATCATGAAAATTGCCAGCTATTGAATAAAAACGGTTCATCCATTCTTTATTGCTGTGCGCAGCATAAAACGAATGTATAAGCTTCAGTGAAGGCTCAACCACCACAAGGAGTGCTTTTGACTGCTGCATAATATATTCAATATATTTTGGGTTTCCCAAACCAATTTTAACTATAACAGCGGGTTTATAGGTCTGGATACAATCGGCAAGCCTGCTTGTTATTATTTCAAAACGCTCATCTGGTTCGATTAATGTATGTGAATGTGCATCATGTTCTAAAAGCTGCTGCAATGTTAAAAATTTCATTGTTGTACCCCAAAAGAGTTTTGTATTTATCTCACTATCATCCCTTTTCTTATCAAGGAAAAGGGGGATTTATTAATTTTATGTATATATCAGGATTGGCGCATAATCATAAAAATGCAAGCATAAAAAATCCCGCAGCCTTCCCTGCGGGATTTTTCTTATAAAACTTTTTATGCCATGCTGTTATTCATACATCTTAAACAGGAACGTCAATGTTGTAAACAGATAGTGGTCTTTTTCAGTTAACTTGTTGCCTGTTTCAAAGTACTGTGTTTGGTACATATACATTGGAGTAATGATAATGGTTGGCGTAATCTTGTAGCTAAAACCAACATACACCCTATTTTGTGAAAATCCACCATATTCAAAACCAGGTGTTAGAGGTTTTCCTGTTATATCTTTTGTTTCATCATCATCAATGACACCCTGGAAAATTTCATCGCCAATCATTACAGCAAACTGATCGGTTATACTATATTCAACCCTAAAATATTCACGGATAAGCAGTGAATAGCCTTTTTTTTGTGAATCAGATGTATATGGAAACCATGTTGAGTAAACTTTATTATGGAATATGATTCTGTTCCATAATTTTAATTTGCCAATTTTATATTCAATGATTGGTAAAAATTCAATATTATGAGCATAACAATAATCATCCTTTTTTGTTGGCGAAACTTCTTTTCTAAAAGGAAATCCCTGATAATAATACCATAATGGCAATTTAATAGTTAAATTGTCAAACCTCATGGTATAGGTTGGGCCTGTGAATACTTCATAAAAGAATGTCTTTTTTTCTTCTTTACCCGGGTCATTTTTTCTTTCATACTCATAACTATGGCTTGTAAGCAATGTATATGACCACTGTGGCGAAAGCAATGCAGTTAAGTCCAAATATGTCCACGAACGGTACGCTACCGGTACAGCAAAAACAGACGCTGATGTACATAAAACAAACATCAGCAGAAATAATAAAGTAAATCGTTTTATCATGGAAACCTCTCTGTATATAAATATAAAGATATGGAATTAAACTAATTCCTCATTATAGTCATGCAACACTGTCAATATTTTGTCAATTATTTTTTACCAGCTACCGTTTTGCTATCGTATACATACCATTTTCTTCGCACACCAGGTTTTCCCTGCTCAATGCCTCAAGTGCCTTCTGTATTTTATCGGGAGAGTATCCCAAGCTTTGCACAAGTATGTCTTTACGGGTAGCACCATAGTTCACAATATACCGCACAATATCGCCACGCACCTTCCGCAGTGATGTTTTGTACGGCGTTTGTACTGTGTAATGCGCACTGTAGCGCGAATAATTATAGTGTTGCTTTATATATGTTCCACAATCCATAAGTGCGTTGTAAAATTTTTTGGGATTTTTTGTATCGATAGTTGCTTCTAATAATGGTTTCACCATAGCATCAGGTACACTTTGATTACCTTCAAAAAAACTATAGATATAAACCGTTCGCACATTGGTTTCTATATATAACGCTGGCTTGCCAAATGCAAATATGCAAACCGATGCTGCTGATGCCTTCCCTAATCCGGGAAGCTTTTGCAATTCAGCTTCATCATCAGGCATGTTCCCATTATACTGCGACACAATAATCTGAGCAGCCTGCCATAGATATTGTGCCCGCCTGTTATACCCCAACCCCTGCCATACGGCTAAAACATCATAAAGACTACTTGTTGCAAGCGCTTCAATTGTTGGAAATTTTTTGATAAACAAAAGGTATTTATCAATAACGCGGCTTACCTGTGTTTGTTGCAACATGACTTCTGAAACAAGTATATGGTAGGGATTGTCGGTATTGCGCCAGGGAAGGTGGCGATAGTTACTGTCATAAAAATCGTAGATGCAAGATAAGAATTTCCTTTTAATTGTTGCATCAATTTTCTTTTTCTTTATATATGACTCTCTGACCAATATCAGTCCATCAAGAAGCTTATCCATAGTAACTATCGCTACACATTAAACCTGAATGATACGATGTCACCATCCTGCATCATATAGTCTTTGCCAACAAGATGATACTTGCCCTGCTTTTTTAGATTTTCTTCAGAACCAGCAGCAATAAAATCATCGTAGTGCATGAGTTCAGCCCGTATAAATCCACGCTGAATATCGCTGTGAATGTAGCCAGCAGCAAGTTGTGCAGTAATGCTCTGCGGAATGAGCCATTGCTTCACCTCGTCCTCTCCTACTGTAAAAAATGACTGTAGCCCTAATGAATTAATCATAGCATCACAGAGCATTTGCAAGGCTGGTTTTGTTATCCCAAGCGACTGATAAAATTCCCTGCGCTCCTGTTCATCAGCTATTGAAGCTATTTCCAATTCTAACTTTACCGGTACACACAATGCATGCACCCCATGCACGGAAAACTTTTCTTTAAGGCGTTCCAAAAGAGATGTGTCATTATCATCAGTGTTAAAAACAACAATTATTTTTTTCAAAGTGATAAACGGATAGCTTTTTATATTCATCTGTTCATGTTCCGAAAGCGTAAGGCTATTCAGAAATTTTCCAGATTCAAGGTGTTGCAGACACTTTTGTAACAGTAAAAGCTCACTTTCCTTTTGCTGTGCTGTTTTCTTTTTATCAGCATCAAGCCGCTGTATCCTTTTTTCCGCAAAGACCATATCGTGCAGCAAAAATTCGCCCACAAGCTTTTCATAATCGCGCATTGAATCCACACTTCCCTTAACATGATACACCGATTCATCGGTAAATGCCCTCACAACCAGGCATAGAGCATCCATACCGGCTATATCTTTAAATATGCCGCCTTCTTTTATGATGTCATCATCAATATTGCCAATACAATGTAAATTGACCGTTGCCGGTGCAATTTTTTTTGGCTTATACAATTGTACAAGTGTATTAAAGCGCTCATCATATATCGTAGCAATGCCAATACCCTTTTTAACATCATAAGAGTTATTTGTTAAAAGCTGCATTAATGTTTTTTTACCACTCTGCGGATATCCACAAATTCCTAATATTAAGCCCATAGATAATAACCTCATATAATAAAAAAACGCAGGCAAATGCCTGCGAAAAGCAATATAGCGTAAAGACCTTTATATTATAATAGCGCGGTTTAAAAACTTTGTCAATAAAATTCACACTGTTTTAAAAAAAGATATCATCTCTTTTAAGCCGACTGCCAGCTTTTCAACTCCTGTTGCATTTGCCGACATTTCTTCAGCAGCCCCAGCATTGTTTTGCGATAGCTCATTAATAGTGCTTATTGACCGTGATATCTCCATTATAGCAACCCGCTGTTCTTCCGTTGCATTCTTTATCTCTTCAGAGCCAGCCTGTACATCAGTTATCATTCCCTGCACTTTAGTGTTGATTGCCAGTTGCTCTTTCATGTCTGATGCAACATGTTCAATTCGGCTTGAAATATCTCTAACTCCGTTGATGATAAATCCTATATTTGTAATAGCCTGTGTTATATTCTGTGTGCCTTTTGCCATTTCAGTGCTATTTTGTTTTATCAGTCCGTCAATCTCTTTGATACTTTGCGCCGTTTGCTCAGCTAATTTTGAAATTTCATCTGCAACCACTGCAAAGCCACGGCCAAAATCACCAGCACGAGCAGCTTCAATTGCAGCATTGAGTGATAAAAGATTAATCTGCTCTGAAATATCATTTATTATCTTCACAATATTTTTCATATCTTCCGAGCTTTTCGATAGTACCTGCATAGTAGCATTCATCTGATTAAGCGACTGGCTTCCCTCCTGAGATCTTTCTGCAATCATCTCAACCTGTTTAACCGAAGTATTCATTGTATCAGCAACTGTCTCTATGGTTTGCGAAAGATTCTTTAATAAATTAATGAGTGTTGCCAAACTCTGATTCTGGCTGTCGGCACGTTTTGCAACATTTTCCATACCTGCCGATATCTCTTCAATAGTTGCTGAAATTTCTTCAACGGTGGATGCCTCACTCTGCACATTATCCGTAAAGGATGTAATTGCCTGCGACATCTGTGTTGATGATGATGCTAATTCATCAGCTATCTGAATAATATGAGCTATCGCCCCACGCAATTCAAAAACAAGCTTATTAACTGCTGCTGATACTATACCCACCTCGTCGCCCTTAATAATAGCTAAGTTTTGCGTTAAATCTCCCTGTGCAACTTTGCTTAACACTTCACGAGTTGCTTTCAAAGGTTCTAAGTGGCGCCTTATATTTCTATACAATATAATAGTTGCAACAGCGCACCAGAACAATCCAACACCCAACGATAGAAGCGCTAATAGTTTTGAATATTCATTCATCTCAGATTTGGGAATACTTGCAATAAGCAAAAAGCCCAAATTGCTTTTGGTGCAGTAAGCATAAGTATCCTCATTGTTAAATCTATATGAAATAAATGTATTATGATTTTCAAAAAGCTTTTTGCCCCAATCATGCCGTAATAGAGAATCATTTATTATATCCTGATGAGGATGAGCCATAACAACACCATCGTCATAGGCAATAAACATATAGCCAGATTTTCCTATAACTACATTTTTCAATATAAATTCATTGAACAAATCAACAGGGATGAGCGCTGCATATATTTTTCCATTTATTTTATCGCCTACAGCAAAATATGCTTTCTTCTCTTTTTCCAGAAAAACAGGTTTTGTAATGAAGCTTGCTTCGTCACCAAAGGTTTTTAATGTACCAACAGCTTTTTCAAAAATCCCGTCATATCTATTTTTACCAGACAAAATTACATTGCCATTATCCAGTATTGCACAATCTGTATATACTTTTCTAAGAGCAAGGATACTGTTTATGGTATTTCTTTCAGGGAATGTAGCTATCATGCGGCAATCATTTTTTGTATATTCAATAAAACTATCTAACTTGTGACCTGTTTGTTTTGCGATAGTATCAATATTGTTTGCAAACATCTTCTGCATATAATTATGTGAGAGCACTATTCCAAATGTAACCAGCATAATGACAAGCAGCACATTAACAATACTTGCCGAACCAGTGATAATGGGGATAAGCGAACCAAATGCTGTTACTGGTTTTCCACTGATGACATCCCTGACATCATCAAAAACTCCTTCCTGCGTTAGTTTGTTGATTGTTTTTGGTATAAAATAAGAGCCAAATATTATTGAAACAGCAATAGATAAAATTCCACCAAACCACAGGTACAAAAGCTGGTCAAAGCTAATACCATAGAGCAAAGCACTGGTAATACTGAAAATAGATAAACCTATAACCCACTGAGTAATAAGGCCAAGCGAAAACATAACAGTTGTACCACTCAAACGTTCTTTTAATATGAGTGCATGTTTTTCAGAAAATGCGGTACCTTTTGCTTTTGCTGTAAAGTACCAGCGGAATGGTGCAAAAAGAAACTGGTACCAATAATATGTCATCAACGTAACGACAACAAAAACGATTATACCAGGAACAATAACAATTTGAAGGTTAGAAATGCTAATTTCTGATTTCCACATAAAGAATAGAACCGTTAGTGGTGCACCAATCAAACCCGAAAGTGCATTTCCATGAATCAACATATCCAGATAAAAACGCCGATACAATTTAATGTAGTCCATAATTGCCTCTTACATTGTAAAAGAATATTGGCAAAATTAATATTAAGATATCTGTAAGATGTGAGAGATCATTAGAAGACATAAATTAATCAAATATAGTTTAGCACAATAATTAAAGAAATTATAAAATATTAGGATAATTGGACGTTTTTTTATTTTTACCGATTACGATTTTATTGATTTGATTATGTAGGTTTTATCTTTACTTCCTATCTTTTCCAACAATGGCCATAAGCTTACTACCAAACGTGGAAATACCATTATAAAGCGTGTTATCAACCCTTGAGAAGCAGGCACCACTACTTCTACCTTCTTTTTTTCAATTGCTTTAACCACAGCTTTTGCTACATTTTCAGGACCTTGTGGCGTACTCAAAAATGTCAACGGCGACCCACCGTGTGTTGCTTCATACTGTAGCATTGGCGTATTCACTGAATCAGGAAATATTGTTGCCACATGTATATTGTGTTTTTTTAATTCTATGTGTAACGTCAAAAACAACCCCCGTAATGCAAATTTTGTTGCTGTATATATAGAACTGTATGTCTCAGGAACTATTCCAGCTAGTGAGGCGATAGTTACTATTGAGGGGTTTTTGCTTCTTTTCAAATGCGGCAATGCCTCATAGGTACAGTTGATTGCTCCCATAAGATTAACCTGAATCTGTCGATGTATTTCTTTATATGTTGTGTTCTCAAAAAGATTTGGCTCAATAATGCCTGCATTGTTTATCAAAATATCTATCGCACCAAATTTTTTTACTACTTTATTTACCATTGATTTTACTGATTTCACTTCGGTTATATCACAGTATATGCTATAAACACTATCACCATACTGTTTCTGCAAAGAAGCCAGCGCTTTTTTATTTATATCAACGAGCACACACGTTATATTTTTCTTTGTAAATTCATCAGTAATGGCTTTCCCTATGCCACCTGCAGCGCCGGTAACTATCGCCACCTTTGTATTCATAATGATTGAACCTCCGCATCATTTATACAGCTATATGGGCACCATGTTTGGAATCCCTACTGTATTTATTGGACCATCACGTATGTATCATTTTTCAATAGCTGATAAAAATTCACCCATTTTTTTGCACATATCGTTAAAATATGGATTATAGGTTAACCGGGTAATGACTTTATACTTTGCAATATTTTCTTCAGTATTTTCCCCTTTCCATATTTCAGGATCTGTTAAACATTGCTGCCGCTCTGGTGTATTGGGTTTATAATATAAGCAATTGCGATAATCACCGTTTTTACCATAGTGCGGATCATCAGGTGGGATGGTGATACATATATGTGGTATATTTAATATTTTTTCTTGAGGAATATAACTATTCATGGTGATAATATAATTATCTTCGCCATCATAATCCTTTTCAGGTTGTGTGGTATACAAAATAAACAACTTTTTGCCAGTAATATAATTTTTCATTACAAATAGTGTGCGTTCAGTGCTTACAGTCCTGTCATCTATGCTTTGGGAAACAAACACGGGGATTGTAACTTTTTTGCCTTCATTAAATAATTCATCCACCTTTTTTATAAGCCTGTACGTTTGTGTTACACCATTAAATGTAAATGATTGATATTTGGTATAATCAACATCATCTTCAATGCTCTGCCAATCCTTAAATGTGCCAACAACAGGTGCCATCCATGCCAATTTTGAATAAATAGCAAATGCCGGTGCAAATAACAACAAACCCTTTACATCATGGTTTGTGTTCGATAGTACATAATGAACAGATAATATTGCTCCTGTAGAAAATCCACCCATATATACATTTTTTGCATTCTTTTTAAGCTGTAACATTCCGTAATGCGTGGCTTTGATCCATTCATCATTTTTCACTTTTAGAAGATCGCCGGGAACGGTTCCATGTCCAGGCAAAAGTAATCCATACACTAAAAACCCCTGCCTTGCAAAATACTTACCTATTGCCTGTAAAAAATATGGCGAATCTGAAAGCCCATGAATAAGCAATATGCCTTTAGGATATATGCCATCAACCGGTTTTATTGCAGGCTTATAGATAAATGGGCTATTCATTGAGACAATAGCATCTTTATTTTTTGTTTCTACCCGTGCATTGGCTATCACATGTGTCATTAATTCAACGTATTGTTCATAGGGAGTTTCAAGCGGTATAGTAAATGCACTATTAAATCCCGATTCTTTTAACCGGTTTGGGTTTTGAGCATAAACAAAAACCAGTAATGTAGCAACTAACGTTAAGCTAATAAAAAGTTTTCTTTTCATTTTTCCCTCCGAATAGGCAG
>Ga0308419_1001631_pt1 | contig 14938 bp, 8 predicted proteins | sample HotsprSampleMS50_FD_203674 | JGI IMG/M metagenome (GOLD analysis project Ga0308419, IMG submission 203674) | Hot spring phototrophic mat microbial communities from Mushroom Spring, Yellowstone National Park, Wyoming, United States - 20090730_MS50 ... | reverse complement strand
TTTAAGATAAATTGCAACCACTTTAAGTGAGCTTCAGGCTTAAGTAAATATAAAAATTTACCCCGGGAATATCTTGATGTATAGACAAAAATCTTTTTATTTAACTTTTCTAGTAAATAAAGGGCTGGCCCGGTTTTAACTAACTCCGTAAATCAGAAAACCGCCTGACAGTTGATCCGGACCATTAAAACTAAATTTTTTGTTTTATTCTTTAGATTATTTTATTATATTATTTAAAAATACATATAAGGTATCCTTGTGAGTATAATTCCTGTTCTCTTGCAACAAATTAAATATGGAAGTATTTCAGACCTGCCTGTCCAGATTCCACTAATCGCCAAGAATAACCTGATTATCCTGCCAGATCGAACACTATTACTTTATTTTAAGTCCCTGGTTCCAGTTTAAAATGTTCGAAGTGAATCACCAAAAGTATTTCAGACGCAGGCAGTTTTGCCTGGGTCCCACTCCAGTTAATTATGAAGGCTGGAAGCAGGTCAAATTAACAGATAAACATATCATTACTTCTCACCCTGATCTCCCCCTGACCGTAGTTGAAGACAGAAAGCGTAAGTGTATTCTGCTCGGATACTGGATTGACCCATTACATCCTGAGCTTAGCGATTATCAAATTCTGGTCAACTTTATCTCCGAAAAACTCAGTTTGAATTTAATTACTGAGTTTTTGAGACGGCTTACCGGGCGTTTTATCCTGTTTATTTCCGATAGTGAGCACCTCTGGGTTTTTCACGATGCCTGCGGGTTGAGACAGGTGGTTTACCTCAAGGACAAAGAAAAAAACATCTGGTGTGCTTCTCAACCTGAAATCTTATCTGATCTTTTTAAATTGAAGATGTGTCCCAGGGTATTAAGCTATATTAAGGCAAATAGTTTTAAATCAGGCAGAAGGGACATATTTTTACCGCATGACCTGACCCCATATTCTGAGATCAAAGTCCTTCTACCCAATCATTATTTAGACTTAAAAACTGGCACAACCCACAGATACTGGCCACTTCCAGAAAAGCAAGAATCTATCCACCAAAATACCGCCATATCACTTTGCTCTGAACTACTTCAGGGTTCGATAGATGGAGCAGCCAGACGTTTTAATCTCAAAATGGGTATATCTTCAGGTCTCGACAGCCGCCTATCCCTCGCAGCTTCAAAAAAAGTAAAAGATAAAATAACTTATTTCACTTACAGAATCCCAGATAGAAACCCATTAGACCTGGAAGTTCCAATGAAATTATCCAAAAAACTCGGCTTGAAGCACATTGTCTGCAATCTAAGCTCTATGGAGGAAGAAGATAAAATTTATTTTTTGTTGAATAATCCATTCTATTCTCACAGAAGGGCTGAACTGGCTATTTCTTTCGGCAGATGTTTCGGAGACGAGTCCACTGTATTAAACAGTAATCTTTATGAATTCAGCAGGGGCGTACCTTTGTTACCAGAATTTATGATTAACGGAAACACTCTAACAATTTTGAACAGATTAGACCACTTTTTAGCAGCGAAGGAATTTCAAAACTGGATAGATAAAACGCGGGCAATCTCCAGGACCACAGGGATATACCTGCCTTCTCTATTTGAGCTTGAAATCATCTCCCGGTGGGTAATAGATGCTTTACTGGAATATGATGTAATTCATGAAACTTTCATACCGTATAATAACAGACAATTAATAAAACTTGTGTCTTCAGTGAAAATAAATTTCAGACGTGGCCATTTTAACACTTTTGACCTGAAATTTATTGAATTCCTGTGGCCTGAAGTTCTTTCTGAGCCGATAAATCCGGAAATTTCAATATTAAGAAAGATAAAGCGAGGAGTTTTTAGTTTTACGGACTTAAGCCTCTCGGCATACTTTCCGATCATCGACCTGTGCAGATTCTTAAAACTATGTTTGATCCGTTGGCTGCGACTATTCTGAAAGATTCAGCAGGACAGCTCTTTTTATAATCTGGTAAAGCAAATACCGATTTTATTTAATTAAATTCTAAAAGTCTGCGGACTAAGCTACTATTTAAGGACATCTAGTCAGAAACCTTTTTTCGAAAAACTGGCTCATCAGTAAATGAGTATATTTCTTAAGGGATGGGGGTAAGTATAAGGAACATAATAAAGTTCCCATCGCCCGTTCTTCCAGCGATAAAGCTTCTTCTCATCCGTAGACCACCAGGCCACCCCTTCCTGCCTACCTGTCGCCGGCCGCTGGGAGGCTAAACCAGCTCCAACCCCCACCGAACCATCAAAGGGCGATACCCATTTCCAGAAATGAACATTCTCCCTCGGAACCACCCCTTCATCAGTATACGTCAAAGTAACCGGCGCATAGAGATTATCACTGTGGTTGTTGACTACATTAGCCCCGTTCTTCTTATTCCCCCAGCAGTATGTCTCCGAAACATGCTGTGGTTGCCCGCTCAGCGGCGACCGGGCCGGCGGGTTCAAATAATCATAATGTTCCTCACGAACCTGATAATTAGCCCATGAACCATTATTACTGACCGTGTTGTCATAAATCAAAGCCTTGCCCCCTCGCACCTGAACCACGTTGCACCCATAATTGCCAAGATTAAAAGTGTTACCGTAAACCTCTATGCCCATACCCGAAAGATTCCCATTGGTCCCCATATTGCCGTGCATGTCCAGAACCGGAACTATCCCCTTGGAGGCTATGTTAGTCACCGTGTTATAACGAAAACTATAACGACCCGCCGCCCCAGCATTGATTAAACCATCCCCTATCGAAAAATTATTGTCCTCAAAATACCAGTTGTCCTCAGTCCCAAAATCAAAAGTCAGATTGTTCCAGGTGCTCTCATTGTTACCATAAACCCCAACCACCACAGATGTCGGAGAATACACCACATTGCTATCAAAAACCCCATATACAGTCCCCTCCAGCTTCAAAACATTGTACCCGGCATTATTCCTGAACTCATTATTATCAATCCGGTTATTCCTGGAAGCAACCACACTGCCATTCACTATGTTGATACCCCCTCCCCGATTGCCTAAATCAAACTTAAAACCGCTTATCCTGAATGGCTCCCCAAATGAAGGATTGGTTATCGTGTACTTTATCAAATACCCAGCATAATTGCTCGTTATCACCACCCCACCCTTGCTGGCCGCCTTAAGAATTATCCCCTTGTTGATCACTAACTGACCACCCCAGACTGCCGATCCAACCGGCACCACTACCGTGTCCCCAGGATTAGCCTGCGCTATCGCCGCCTGAACATCTTTTAAATTGCAGCTTTTAGCAATTTTGATGTTTTCAGCAACTGACCCAACCTCAACATACTTTACACAAACATCACTGCCATATTTATTCTGAACCTTTAAGACAACTTTATAGATTGCGCTTTCATAGTAAACTTTAACAGGATTTTTCAATAGGCTGAATTCAAAAAATCCAAATTGCCACAACCTTCTGTCAGGATTTCCACTGGAAATATCATAAAATTTAACAGGAACTCCAGCCTGCGGGGCAGCCGGTTCATAATAAAAATCGGCTTTCGGTTTGCCGGGCTCACCAAGATTTGTTTCCTTAACGATAACGTATTTGCTCGATATACTTTTCGTTCTGCCGGTAACAATCAGTAACGTTACCCAGTATATGTTCGGGCTCACGTAATAATGGCTGGGATTGCTTTCTGAACTTATATTCCCGTCGCCGAAATTCCATAGCAATTTCTTTGCCTGGATAAAGGGAGGACCAAAAAACTTAATACGTTGTCCGACTGAAGCTACCGAAGGATGAAAATAAAAATTAACATCCAGTCGTTCATTCTTTTGTTGGTTCATTACCATCGTTGCAGCGTAACTCTCAGCCTTATTAACTGTAGTAATATTTAAACCATAACAGGCCAAGCTGACTGCTAACAAAATAACAGCTTTTCTACACATATACTTCTGTTTATTGGCAGCAACGATAATTATTAGAAACTACTTTTATTGTTATTGCAAATATAGAATATGTCAAGCGATTAATCTCAAACGATTGGGTTGAGATTACTTAATGTCATTCGTTGAGTATATTTCTTAAGGGATGGGGGTAAGTATAAGGAACATAATAAAGTTCCCATCGCCCGTTCTTCCAGCGATAAAGCTTCTTCTCATCCGTAGACCACCAGGCCACCCCTTCCTGCCTACCTGTCGCCGGCCGCTGGGAGGCTAAACCAGCTCCAACCCCCACCGAACCATCAAAGGGCGATACCCATTTCCAGAAATGAACATTCTCCCTCGGAACCACCCCTTCATCAGTATACGTCAAAGTAACCGGCGCATAGAGATTATCACTGTGGTTGTTGACTACATTAGCCCCGTTCTTCTTATTCCCCCAGCAGTATGTCTCCGAAACATGCTGTGGTTGCCCGCTCAGCGGCGACCGGGCCGGCGGGTTCAAATAATCATAATGTTCCTCACGAACCTGATAATTAGCCCATGAACCATTATTACTGACCGTGTTGTCATAAATCAAAGCCTTGCCCCCTCGCACCTGAACCACGTTGCACCCATAATTGCCAAGATTAAAAGTGTTACCGTAAACCTCTATGCCCATACCCGAAAGATTCCCATTGGTCCCCATATTGCCGTGCATGTCCAGAACCGGAACTATCCCCTTGGAGGCTATGTTAGTCACCGTGTTATAACGAAAACTATAACGACCCGCCGCCCCAGCATTGATTAAACCATCCCCTATCGAAAAATTATTGTCCTCAAAATACCAGTTGTCCTCAGTCCCAAAATCAAAAGTCAGATTGTTCCAGGTGCTCTCATTGTTACCATAAACCCCAACCACCACAGATGTCGGAGAATACACCACATTGCTATCAAAAACCCCATATACAGTCCCCTCCAGCTTCAAAACATTGTACCCGGCATTATTCCTGAACTCATTATTATCAATCCGGTTATTCCTGGAAGCAACCACACTGCCATTCACTATGTTGATACCCCCTCCCCGATTGCCTAAATCAAACTTAAAACCGCTTATCCTGAATGGCTCCCCAAATGAAGGATTGGTTATCGTGTACTTTATCAAATACCCAGCATAATTGCTCGTTATCACCACCCCACCCTTGCTGGCCGCCTTAAGAATTATCCCCTTGTTGATCACTAACTGACCACCCCAGACTGCCGATCCAACCGGCACCACTACCGTGTCCCCAGGATTAGCCTGTGCTATCGCCGCCTGAACATCGGCCAGGGCCGGACTGGCGGCGGTAATCACCCGCTTTGAAGAGCTCGAAACTATAACAGCTTTAGTTGTATTACTCGAATTAACACCATCGCTCACTCTAAGCTTCACGTTAAAGGTTCCTGCTTGAGAATAAGTATGGGTTGGATTTTTAGCGTTGCTTTTCGTACCATCCCCAAAGTCCCAGGACCAGCTGGTCGGTGCCCCCTGAGAATTATCCAGGAACTGAATCTCCTGTCCCACCACTGGAGAGCCAGGGTTGTAGGTAAAATCGGCTGCAATATTAGCCTTTACCGTGATGGTCTGGGTCATAGAATTCGAAGTGAGCCCATCAGAAACCGTGAGAGTAACATTATACGACCCAGCAGCTGAATAGGCATGGGTTGGATTCTTCTGAGTACTTGTTGCTCCATCGCCAAACTTCCAGGACCAGGAGGTTATATTACCAATTGATTTGTCCGTAAACTGGATAGTGGTTCCAACAGCTGGACTCGTCGGGCTGAATGAAAAATCTGCCTGAATAACTGGTTTGACAGTAATAGTTTTACTGGTAGTTTTGCTCTCTGTACTATTTGTGACTCTGAGGGTTACAGTATAAGTTCCTGAATTTGAATAGATATGCACCGGATTCTGAAGCATGGAACTAGAACCATCACCAAAATCCCATTGCCACGAGGATGGGTTACCAGTAGATGTATCAGTAAATTGAACGCTCTGTCCAGCATAGGGCGAAGATGGGCTATAGGCAAAGGAAGCGCTTAAAGATTGGCTCACCACTAAGGTCTTGCTCTTAGTTTTTGAGCCCCTGGCATTGGTCGCCGTTAGCGTTACTGTATATGAGCCAGCACTGGTAAACTTATGTGTCGGGTCTTTGGCCGTGCTGGTACTTCCGTCACCAAAATTCCAGAGGTATGAATCAACCGAACCGCCGGTAAGATTGGTAAATACAACGTCCTGATTCACCACCGGCGCTGATGGATTGAAAGCAAAATCCACAGTGACGGGTGCCAGAACAGTAACGTTTTTTGAAGTGCTTTTTGTATAGGTACCATTTGATACCTGAAGTGTAACAGTATATGTTCCTGCAGAGCCATAGGTATGGCTGGGATTCTGGACATTGCTGGTTACTCCATCACCAAAATTCCAGCTCCAGGACGAAGGGTTCCCAGACGAAGTATCCTGAAAAAGAATACTCTCACCCGCTTCAGGATTAGATGGCATATAACTGAAACCAGGACTCAGCAATGGAAGCACATTAATTGCTCTGGTAAGGCTTTTGCTTGAAGTTTCGTTAGATAAAGTCAGAGTTACATTAAATGTTCCCGCACTCTGATATTGATGTTGCGGATTCTGCTGAGTGCTTTGGCTGCCATCGCCAAAATCCCACAGCCAGGAAGTGGGGTTACCGGTGGAGCGGTCGGTAAACTGGACTATCATACCGGCCTCTGGATTTTGGGGTGAAAATTCAAAGGATGGGGTTAATTCACCAGCCTTTGTTGAAGTATTGCTCGAAGTTGCCTTAGAGGCATATATCCTTATCTTCTTAGTAGTGGTGCTCGAAGCGCCATTGAGCTTGACAGTCAAAGATACTGCATAGAGACCGGATTTTTCATAGATATGAATAGGGTTCTGTTCATAGCTTATGTTCCCATCCCCAAAGCTCCATAACCATGAGTTAGGATTTCCTAATGACTTATCAACAAATCTTACTGGCATTCCGGTTACAGGAATAACAGGGCTGTAACTGAAGCTGGCTTTTATATTGTTTTGAGTTCCTATAAAAACTTTTAACAGGGAAGTTAAATATGACTGACCGAAGGCAAAATTCAAAGAGACCTTTAAGATTAGCAAAAGAAATATACAGATTTTAAATTTAATTGCCTTACTTTTCATGGCTACACCTCGGGGCATTGGTTTAGCACTTTTTCCGTCCGCCTAATTTTGTCGCAGTGATGACAATTTTGGGATCACCTTTAGGGGTGAAACAAAAGAGCATTTAATTTATGACTCGTGTGAAGGCAAATAATTCAAAAGGGTTATTTGGTATCTGACACGGCAATTTACTATTTCTTCATTCTTTCTCCAGCTGAAGAAAATTAAGACAAAAACAAAAGCCTGAAAGAATTAAGCCTTTGACACAACTCTTTAAAAAATGTAGCCTAAATGGTATGGCTAATTTCTTTTTGGCACCTGAAAATTCTGCAAACTTTATAAATAAGAGTCTTCCCACCAGTAAAATTACATTGGGACAAGGCTGGTCTCTAACTTTGACCGGTGCTCAAAATACTTATTCAATTATTGACCAGGATAAAGACTGGATATGCTCTCTGGGGTACTGTAGTTTATATGGCAGCAATTCAATGGCTTATTCCTTAAAGCAAATTTTGTCCGATTTTGATGAACAAAAAATTCCGGTAATCAAACAAAGGCTGCATGGCCAGTATGTATTAATAATCAAAAAAGATAATTTTCTTTATATCCTCAATGATTTTATAGGCGCCAGAAATATTTTTTACTCTCCTCAGTTAAACTTAGCCTCATCCTCTTTCGTTATGCTTGAAGACATCATCGGAGTACAACCTGAAGACTTAGACTATTTTAAGCTGATAGAGTTTTTAGCCATTAAGGAGATCCTGTATCCATGCTGGCTCGGCTCAAAAACTGCTATTCATAAAATTAACTGGCTCCTCCCATATGAATATCTCAAAGTTGACCTGAACCAGTCCGGCTTAAAAATCAAATCGATGGAATTCACTCTTGATAATGAAAAGAGTCCAGACCTTAAGCAACAGGCTCACTTTCTGATTGAAATCCTGGAGAACACAATTTACAAAAAAGAATTAGAATCTGAACTAGTAGCCTCCTCCCTAACTGGAGGTCGTGATACTCGCCTGGTATCTGCTATTGTTATTAAAAAATATCCAAACAGCCGCTACCGAACAGCCTTTTCAACCACGAGTAGAAACTCTCTATATGATTTAAGAATTGCAAAAAAGATTTCTAAATTAACTGGTGTACCCGTTGATATTTATGAGCTCAAGCTTCCTGAACACGAGCAGATATTTATTGAAATCACGGAATCTTTCACCCCGACCTTTAATCTTACTATCTGTCCGCTAATATTAAATGCAGGCAAGTATAAGCTTGGATTCGGCGGAGTTTACGGGACAGAAGTCTTTTCACCCATTTACGTCAGAGACCTTTCTGAATTTATGGCCGGGATTAAGTTAAGAATAAAGAAATCCCTTATAATAAATGACAGATTCTATGAGTATGTTATCGCTGCTATTATCGAACAATTACAAGAGCTTAAGAAACACTATCATTTAAAAATTTATAGCGAAAAAGATTACATCAGATTGTTACAACTTTTCATAACCGCCAGGTACAGTTCTTTTCTTATTGGAGCCTTCAATCAATTCGGATATGACCTGGAACCCCTTGGAACTTTTCCGGTAATCGAATTAGGATTACAAATAAGCGAAAGTAATTGGGGAAGCAAGAGAAGCCTTCGAGGTGATGCTCTAATTGAAAAACAAGCCCTTGTCTCCCTGTCGCCAGAAATGGCCCGAGTTCTGGCTTATTCAAGTTTCCGGCCAGTAATGCCTTTAACCATAGAATCAAGCCCGAGATTTGTATTAGGTTTCTCAATTCAGCTTATTGATTGGGTCATCAACAAATTCAATAAAGCTAAGAACATAAAAGCTATTCCTGTTTTTTCTGATGTATACTATTATTCCAGCGGCTGGCATCAATATTATTATCAAAGATTCCTGAAATACTTCAAAAAAACCTGAAAGCTGGTATCTTTTAATCCATTAAAACAGAATAAGTTTTATTTCTTGCTTTAGTAATTAAATTTCTGAATTTACAATATATTTGAGGTCCTAATATTTGTATTTTCTTTATCCTGCCGTAGGCGATTTTGGACCGGTGATCTCTAAAGTTAGTTAAGCCTCAATTAAAACTTTATAAGATGGGCGGGTTTGACTTCAGAGCGCGAAAAAAATATTATTCCTGTTAGAAATTGTAATAGGCATTCTACTTAATAAAGGAGCAGAAAAGGATTGCCTCCCCAATTAGCTTTAGCCCTGAGTATAATTTTCGTTTTATCAATTCTCTATTTCGAAAAAAAACAATCAACTCACAGCTGGCCCAGCTGGGTTCCAACTATCTGGCTACTTTACTCAGCCAGCAAACAACTGGGAACCTGGTTGAATATAACCACCACGGTGGAAGCCGGGAGTCCCCCTGACAGATATTTCATGTTAATTCTTGGCATTCTAGCGTTATTAATTTTAATAAAAAGAAACTTCTCTTGGTCTGATGGGCTTAAGAGTAACAGGCTGTTAATTATCATTATTATTTACATGTTATTGAGCGTTTTGTGGTCGAGATTTCCTGAGATTTCTTTCCGCAGATGGGGAAAAGAAGCCATTTCTTTATTAATTGCCTTTTGTATCATGACGGAAAGTAACCCTGCCAGGAGCCTGTTGTCAATTTTCAAGCGGGTTATTTATATTGCCATTCCTTTTTCTCTGTTGCTAATAAAATACTATGGAGTTTACGGTAGGCAGTATAATCGCTGGACAGGAGAACTGATGTGGGTTGGGATATCCGACCAGAAAAATGGGCTGGCTTTGCTTTGTGCTTTTGCTGTCATTTTCCTTATCTGGTCAATTACAGAAAATATCAAAAACAGAAAAAATATCCAGGTTAGAGTGATTTTGCTCATAGATTTATTCATGCTTTTTCTCGCTTTTTATTTGATGATGGGTCCGCAAAGGTCTTTTAATTATTCAGTAACTTCATTTATATCCCTTATGTTCGGTCTTATTACAATGACTGGTTTGAAAATATATATCAACAAAAATGCCTATCCCCCAAGAAAATTAATTACTCTGGCACTCTTAATAATTTTGCTTGGTTTTTCAATGCCTCTTTTAGGTCAGCTCCCCTTCAAGGAACTGGCCACCCTGTTCGGCCGAGATGCGACGCTTACCGGCCGGACCGAGATCTGGTCAGCCCTTCTTCCTTATGCTACCAATAAAATTATACTCGGACATGGTTTTGGCGGCTTCTGGACATCTTCACTTCGCAATAGAATATCCAGCCATGCTCATAACGGCTATCTTGATACTATTCTTGATCTGGGTATTATAGGCCTATTTCTATTTGCTTTCTTCTTAATCTCACTTACCCGAAGTTGTTTAAACTTCTTATTTTCCGGAAAACAGGTTTATTTCTTATTTCTTACGATGATTTTTATGTATTTGATTCATAATATTGGCGAATCTTTTCTGGGAACTTTTTCTGCATTTCCCAGCTCCTTGATTCTGTTAATAGCCCTGGTCGCGACAGCAGAAATTAAAGTCGATGAAATAGAGGCTAAAATTATTCAATCAGAGATTGAACCATGAAGCAAAACCATATTTCAATCAATGTCTGTACTTATAAAAGAAATCATACTCTGGTCAGACTTTTAAGAAAACTAAAAGAACAGGAATCTGGTGGCTTTTTCAGTTTTTCTATAATATTAATTGATAATGACCCGAATGGAATGGCCCAGGAAGTAGCTAACAGGGCCCGCGAAGAGCTTCACCTGGAAATAAAATATGAGATAGAACCAGAAAGGTCAATCCCAGCTGCCAGAAATCGGGCGCTAAGTCTTTCTGAAGGAAATTATATTGCGATAATTGACGATGATGAATTCCCGCCCCCACACTGGCTGATTACTCTATACAGAGCTATCCAAACTTTTGAAGTTGATGGAGCCTTGGGTCCAGTTTTCCCTTATTTTGAACAAACGCCTCCTGATTGGTTAATCAAAGGCGGATTTTGTGAACGCCCGGTACTTCGAACTGGAACTCTTCTTAAGTGGCACCAGACAAGAACTGGCAATGTCTTAATGAAGAGAAAAGTTTTCGATGAGTATGGTCTCAAATTTGATTTAAGATGGAAAACAAGTGGCTCCGACCGGGCCTTCTTTAAGGAGGCCATCAATTTAGGTTACAGGTTCATAGCTGTGGCTGAGGCCCCGGTCTTTGAAATCATTCCACCTGAGAGATGGAAAAAAGCTTATTATCTAAAAAGGGCTTTAGTCCATGGTTATAATTCATATCAAAACAGCATAAAAGGGACCTCTTTATTTAAGGAAATAACTACGACAGTAAAATCCATGCTGGCTATCATTTTTTACATTTTGGGATTGCCCTTCAGTCTCTTTTTTGGTACTCACTGGATGGTAAAATGTCTGGAAAAAGGCGGTCACCACTTTAGCCAGCTGCTGGCCAGGTTAAGAATACAATTGATAAAAAAGAGAGAGTTCTAAGATCATTTTTTCTAATAAAAAGATATGGGCAACTAATATATGCTTGAAAAGAGACGCTGGAGAGAGCTGATCTTAACCCTCAAGCAATCTCCTTTTTTCAAAAACCTCCTAATTGTAATGAGCGGGACGGCAATTGCTCAGATAATAAGCTATGCTATTTCACCAATCATCAGCCGCCTTTTCTCACCCTCGGACTTTGGCATCTTCGGTTCTTTCAGCGCCCTGGTCAGCATAGTCGGGGCTCTGATAACTCTTGATTACAGTCAGGCGATAATGTTACCGAAGGAAAAGGTGGAAGCCCTTAATCTGTTTTGCTTATCTATATCTTCAACCACCCTGATAACGTTACTAATGATAACCATAAGCATAATCAAACCCTCAATTGTTTACAGCCTGACAAAAACCACAGGGGTCTGGCCAATAATCTTCCTTATTCTCAGTCTTATGGTTGTGGGAATCAACCAATCCTGTCAGGCCTGGGCTGTCAGAGAAAAAGCTTTCCGAAGGACATCAGCCTCTCAGGTAATCAGAAGCCTCAGTTCCAGCTCAGCCAGGATAACCTTTGGTCTGTTCAAAACTGGTTCTCTCGGACTGATTATCAGTAACCTGATAGCCGATCTGGCCGCCACCCTTACCCTGATCAAGGTAGTGCTTAAAGACCTATTAATCAATAATAGTTCAATCTCTTTGAAAAAAATGAGGCTTATGGCTCGCGAATACCTGGATTTTCCCCTCTATTCTGCAACCCAGAATTTTATTAATGCAATCTCTTCCGGCTTGCCGGTTCTGCTGCTCACCAGATTCTATGGTCTGACCATTGCTGGTTCTTATGCTTTCGGAGTAAATCTATTGATTGCTCCTATGGGCCTAATACTGACGGCTCTTCGCCAGGTTCTTTTCCAGAAAGCCTGTGAATACCAACATCAGGAAAAAGGACTTTTTCTGCTGTATATCAGAACCATTTTAATTCTTTTTAGCTTAATATTCTTTCCTGCCCTGATAATACTGATCTGGGGACCCCAAATCTTCACCTTTATTTTTGGTGCCCGGTGGTTCATGGCCGGAATCATGGCCAGAAGTTTGATCATCTGGCTGGCCTTTGCTTTCTGCAATCTGCCGGCTGTTCTTTTCGCTCGCATCATAAGAATACAGAAATTTGTCTTCTTCTATGACCTGGCCCTTCTGTTCATCAGAACATCCATTCTGGTAATTGGTGGACTATTACTTAAAGTGACCCATACCATTATGATATTTGCCACAGCAGGAGCAATAATGAACTTATTTTTGATCTTCTATGTAGGAAAGTCCCTCTATAAAAAAGAGTTAATAAATCAAAGAATAACCTGGGATTCATTATTTAATTCCTGAATCAATTATTACCCGGTTTGTTGAAATCAATTAAATCAGACCATATAATCTAATTATAATGAGTTATTTCATCACAGCTTACGGAGCCGAGGCTTTCCTGGTTGAAAATTTAAACCAATCTTTCCTCTCATCATTACCGGAATATCTAAAAAATGAAATATTACACTTAGCAACCCAGAAAACTTCATTGTCAGTATACGGCGTTAGCAAAACAATAAAAGATTTCTTTTATCAGGATAAGGACAGCAAGTCCTGGATAGCTATTCTGGGTACTACGCTTTTCCAGCTTCCAGAAAAAGAAAAACCATCATTCCTGTCTAATTTTTTTAGAGCTCCTTCCTCAATTATAAGACAACACCTGGATGGGTGCTGGTGCCTGCTGGCCTATGATGCCGACACAGACAGGTTTTATGCTGCTACTGATTATGATAACACAATTCCCATATTTTATTCCGTCACAGACCGGGGAGTCTTTTTATCAAGTCATGAACTTCCTCTAGCCAGATTTCTACAAAGTCCTGTAGACCCTCTTGGTTTGAGCCTGACAGTTCAGCTCAAGCTGACTTGGGGGGAATTAAGTCGATTCCAAAATATCAGGAAACTGCTTCCGGCTCAGCTGGTAACCTTTCATAAAACCAAAAAGATCGCTGATGAACAATACTGGCAGCCGGTAACAGAGAAACAGTGGACCGTCAAGTTTGATGAGGCTGTCAGACTCTTTATTGATTTGCTCAAAAGAGCTGTTACTTCTTTTTACGAATTGGCTGATGAAAAGCAGGTTTTATGCGATATAACAGGAGGAGAGGATTCCAGGCTTATACTTTCAGTTGTCCATAATCTCGGGATTCCATTTTCGGGCATAGTGGATGGTCAGAGTGATGATATTGACGTTGTCATTGCCAGGAAGCTCTCCAGTGTTGGTCAGTTCTCCTTGAGAGTAAGACCCATCCCAAAGATTACTGAAAATTTCTTATTAGAGAAAGCACTAGAAGTGAGCTTGTTTTTTGAAGCTTATGAGGATTATTTTGCATCCTGCACCGCCTATGGCTTAAACCTCCGAGACCCCTTTATCAACTATAATCACATTAAATTTTGCGGTGCTCCGGGGGGAGAAGTTTTCAGGGGGAGTTATTATCTTCGAGGTAAAGCTTTTTTCCCCTCTATTTCAAAGCGTTTTGATTATAAATTCTTTACCAAAATGAAATTTTTACTTGATTATTTTCCGGAGCTGTTCAATTTATCCGATGAGGAAATTAAGCAAGAAATATTTTATAAGATCAAAAAATCTCTAAGTGAAGTGGAGGACTTCCCGACAGGAATAAAGATCGACCATTTGATAAGAGTCTTTCAGACCTGTAATACCGGACTTATTTATAAATTACCTCGCTATCTGCCGTTAGCTACCAGAGATTTAACCAGGCTGATTTATCAACTTCCGCCAAAATTTAAAAAAGGCGGAAAGCTGACCAGAGCAGCTACAGAAGTCTTATTCCCCGAAATTTCTTATGTTAAAACCCAAAAAGGAATACCAACTGTCAAAAAGACCCTTTGCAGAAGTTATTTGTTTTATCCTGAATATATAACTCTATTGAAATCATTGTACAACGGGGCCATTTCCAGATGGCTAAAGTGGAAGGACTCCAATAAACCTGAACTAAACTGGAGCAGGAATTCTTCTTTGCTTAAAGTTCTATTTTCTCAACCACCATACTGCAAATGGTTCTCATCTGCTCAATCAATGATATCCGGTCCCTTTTACAATAAAAAGGTTTTAGACCATCTTCTACTTGAAGCTAAAGAAAAACCAACAAAACATTTATCCACTCTAGGAAGAATAATTTCCCAGGAATTGGCTCTTCGCTGGGTCTATCGGGAATATTGAGCCTGCCTTTAATTTAAGGTTCTTCCGGCATTTTAATGGGTCAGCAGATGCGGTAGAATAGCTCCGAAAGGAGCGAAATTTATGGAAGTTAAAGAGCTTTATCGTCAGATTTTGGGCATTGAGGAGCCGTGGAAAGTGAGTG
>Ga0308419_1001625_pt1 | contig 14983 bp, 20 predicted proteins | sample HotsprSampleMS50_FD_203674 | JGI IMG/M metagenome (GOLD analysis project Ga0308419, IMG submission 203674) | Hot spring phototrophic mat microbial communities from Mushroom Spring, Yellowstone National Park, Wyoming, United States - 20090730_MS50 ... | reverse complement strand
GACTCGCTGCTCCATCGTTTCAGTGCTCTTCAGCGAGCCGAAAATTCCTCAATGTATCGAGATCGCGTTGATTGATCTCGTACCAATGCAGTTTCAGTGCTCTTCAGCGAGCCGAAAATTCCTCAATCATTGCCGCAACCTCGCGCGCTCTGGTCAGTATTGTGGTTTCAGTGCTCTTCAGCGAGCCGAAAATTCCTCAATCCGTCGGTGTCGTAGTCGAAATCGCGCAGATGGCGCGGGTAGTTTCAGTGCTCTTCAGCGAGCCGAAAATTCCTCAATTTTCTCAACGTGGGGGGTGGGTTATGGCGTTTCAACGTTTCAGTGCTCTTCAGCGAGCCGAAAATTCCTCAATCTCTGCGGACGGCAACAACCCGGAGCGCTACGCAGATTGTTTCAGTGCTCTTCAGCGAGCCGAAAATTCCTCAATCTCTCACCATCTGCCCGGAACTTGAAAACATCTATATGAAGTTTCAGTGCTCTTCAGCGAGCCGAAAATTCCTCAATCCAGAGTTGGAGAAAGCAGAAGCGATCCAGCGCCTGACGGTTTCAGTGCTCTTCAGCGAGCCGAAAATTCCTCAATCCGTTCGACGCACTTGTTCCCACACCGGAAGCATCAGTTTGTGTTTCAGTGCTCTTCAGCGAGCCGAAAATTCCTCAATCCGATTGCGATTACGCTTGTAGTATACCGCGCCGAAGCGGTTTCAGTGCTCTTCAGCGAGCCGAAAATTCCTCAATCATACTGTGATCTTATCGATCAACACCGGCAGCAGTGTGTTTCAGTGCTCTTCAGCGAGCCGAAAATTCCTCAATCATCAAGAACTGCTGCGCTTGCGCAACCGGCTGGCGCGTTTCAGTGCTCTTCAGCGAGCCGAAAATTCCTCAATCGAACGCCGCCTCATCGACAATTACCAGTACGTCACGTTTCAGTGCTCTTCAGCGAGCCGAAAATTCCTCAATCAACCCGACCAACCTCAATCCGGCGTCATAAATAGGGTTTCAGTGCTCTTCAGCGAGCCGAAAATTCCTCAATAGTTCGCGTGGAACCAGATCAGGACGCTGACCGAAAGTTTCAGTGCTCTTCAGCGAGCCGAAAATTCCTCAATCAAGAGCGCCGAGTCTGGGGAGTACCCAGACACCGGCGTTTCAGTGCTCTTCAGCGAGCCGAAAATTCCTCAATTGCAGGTGCGGCTTGTGCAGGCGCTGGCAGTGTCGAACGTTTCAGTGCTCTTCAGCGAGCCGAAAATTCCTCAATCTGTTCAGGTGTGTGTCGTGCCACAATGATCAATGAAGTTTCAGTGCTCTTCAGCGAGCCGAAAATTCCTCAATTGAGTAGAACGAATGTTTTACGTCGATCCGAAGCGGAATGTTTCAGTGCTCTTCAGCGAGCCGAAAATTCCTCAATACCTTCGGTCGATTGACGGCGATATGACAAATATGACCGTTTCAGTGCTCTTCAGCGAGCCGAAAATTCCTCAATCGGATAACGCTGAAGCAAGCCTAAAGGTATCTTCAAGTTTCAGTGCTCTTCAGCGAGCCGAAAATTCCTCAATCAACAGTCTACACGCAACAGGGAGGGCAAAAATGAAAAGTTTCAGTGCTCTTCAGCGAGCCGAAAATTCCTCAATCAACCCAGCGGAGCACCGGAACCGACGGCATCGCCTGTTTCAGTGCTCTTCAGCGAGCCGAAAATTCCTCAATTGACTGTTAACCAAAAGTTGAACGCGATTATTCAGCGACGTTTCAGTGCTCTTCAGCGAGCCGAAAATTCCTCAATCTGGATTTTCTGCTGCTCGACGGCGGTCAACCGATTGGTTTCAGTGCTCTTCAGCGAGCCGAAAATTCCTCAATCGGTGTGCGTACTCGTTTTCAACGTAGGCTATCGTTGTTTCAGTGCTCTTCAGCGAGCCGAAAATTCCTCAATCGCGCAGCGCGTCACGGAGCGTGCGCGACGCGCCAGGTTTCAGTGCTCTTCAGCGAGCCGAAAATTCCTCAATGCAGCAGTGCAGCAAGCGGTGCAGTTTGCGACCGCGCGTTTCAGTGCTCTTCAGCGAGCCGAAAATTCCTCAATCGAGTAGAACGAATGTTTTACGTCAATCTGAAGCAAGCAGTTTCAGTGCTCTTCAGCGAGCCGAAAATTCCTCAATCTTACCCGCAACGACTGCCGGGCGATACTCGAACGCGCCGTTTCAGTGCTCTTCAGCGAGCCGAAAATTCCTCAATTCTTGAGCAGTTTGGCGATATGACGCATCACCCACACGTTTCAGTGCTCTTCAGCGAGCCGAAAATTCCTCAATCTACGCGCATTGACGCCTTCACTGGATCGTCAAGTGTTTCAGTGCTCTTCAGCGAGCCGAAAATTCCTCAATCGCGGAGCACCTACTACGACGAGAAGATAGACCGCGGTTTCAGTGCTCTTCAGCGAGCCGAAAATTCCTCAATACGGAACGACTACTGATCGCGCTCGTCAGCAAAGCGCGTTTCAGTGCTCTTCAGCGAGCCGAAAATTCCTCAATGAATACGTTATGATTTGGGAAACGGCGAACGACGAGCGTTTCAGTGCTCTTCAGCGAGCCGAAAATTCCTCAATGTTCTGGTGTTCGCGTACGTTAGTTGTGCTTGATGAAGTTTCAGTGCTCTTCAGCGAGCCGAAAATTCCTCAATGGTGGACACACCACAGGCCGAATCGTGCGAACGTACCGTTTCAGTGCTCTTCAGCGAGCCGAAAATTCCTCAATGATGGAGCGCTTTGTACGCTGGTACGCGCACTTGGGTTTCAGTGCTCTTCAGCGAGCCGAAAATTCCTCAATCAACAACACTGTTAGCCCGTTTGTGGAGATCGCGGCGTTTCAGTGCTCTTCAGCGAGCCGAAAATTCCTCAATCAACAACACTGTTAGCCCGTTTGTGGAGATCGCGGCGTTTCAGTGCTCTTCAGCGAGCCGAAAATTCCTCAATCAATTTTCGCTCTTGACAACCAGCGCTGGTTGTGGTAGTTTCAGTGCTCTTCAGCGAGCCGAAAATTCCTCAATCGGTCTCCGGCTCAAGCCGCACTTCGGTGTTGTTCGCGGTTTCAGTGCTCTTCAGCGAGCCGAAAATTCCTCAATCGTATCCGCAGTGATGTTTGTGTTGAAAAACCGCAAGAGGTTTCAGTGCTCTTCAGCGAGCCGAAAATTCCTCAATGCGTTGGTGACGGTCGGCAAGTGTTCGCTGTACGCAATGTTTCAGTGCTCTTCAGCGAGCCGAAAATTCCTCAATTTGAAGGTGAGTTTCTAGGTTCGCTGCGGTGTGTATCTGATGTTTCAGTGCTCTTCAGCGAGCCGAAAATTCCTCAATTGCGGCGTTGGTGCGTAGCATCAGCGGGCCGCGTCCGGGTTTCAGTGCTCTTCAGCGAGCCGAAAATTCCTCAATCGTTGGTGACGGTCGGCAAGTGTTCGCTGTACGCAATGTTTCAGTGCTCTTCAGCGAGCCGAAAATTCCTCAATGGGGTGTACACGCCAACCCGCTCGATGCGGGCGGTGTGTTTCAGTGCTCTTCAGCGAGCCGAAAATTCCTCAATGTTTTAGGTCGCGTAGGTGTTCCGCATTACCCGCCGCGTTTCAGTGCTCTTCAGCGAGCCGAAAATTCCTCAATCACCGCTGATAAACAGAAACCCCGCCAGCGTCGGCGGTTTCAGTGCTCTTCAGCGAGCCGAAAATTCCTCAATCCGCGTGGGTTTGCGCACCCATTTCGACACCCTCACGTTTCAGTGCTCTTCAGCGAGCCGAAAATTCCTCAATCTGCAAGCAACGCGCTGAACCAAAATGCGAAGAGCGAGGTTTCAGTGCTCTTCAGCGAGCCGAAAATTCCTCAATCGCAAACGACGCGCGGCAGCGCAAACAGCGCGTCGAGGTTTCAGTGCTCTTCAGCGAGCCGAAAATTCCTCAATTCGCACAGCAGCGTTGCTTCCGGCGGCACACAGCGTGTTTCAGTGCTCTTCAGCGAGCCGAAAATTCCTCAATTTAGTTCGCAGTATACTCCAGAACACCCGTTTTGTCAAGGTTTCAGTGCTCTTCAGCGAGCCGAAAATTCCTCAATCCTTCGCGCCGATGAGGTCGGCGATGTAGACGCCCGAGTTTCAGTGCTCTTCAGCGAGCCGAAAATTCCTCAATCCTTCGCGCCGATGAGGTCGGCGATGTAGACGCCCGAGTTTCAGTGCTCTTCAGCGAGCCGAAAATTCCTCAATCTGAAGACGCTGCTTTTCGGCGAGGTGATCCACCGGCGGGTTTCAGTGCTCTTCAGCGAGCCGAAAATTCCTCAATGCGCTGATGTTCAGGAGAGCGAACCGAAGTTCGAGCAAGTTTCAGTGCTCTTCAGCGAGCCGAAAATTCCTCAATTCTGCTCAATCATCGCAGTTGCGCGCACGAGCAAGTGTTTCAGTGCTCTTCAGCGAGCCGAAAATTCCTCAATCGACGCGGCGACGCTGCTCAATCGCGAGTTGACACGTTTCAGTGCTCTTCAGCGAGCCGAAAATTCCTCAATCTCCCGCCGGATGCGCCGCTCGACCGCCACGCGGCGCGTTTCAGTGCTCTTCAGCGAGCCGAAAATTCCTCAATTATAAATAAAAGAAGATGATGTGTTGTGGCGGCGACGTTTCAGTGCTCTTCAGCGAGCCGAAAATTCCTCAATCGAAAGAGTACGTCGCACTGGTAGATAACCCGCGCAGGTTTCAGTGCTCTTCAGCGAGCCGAAAATTCCTCAATATCTCGAAGCGCATCTCCTCCATCTCGCCGGTGTCGGTTTCAGTGCTCTTCAGCGAGCCGAAAATTCCTCAATACGTCAGCGTGATTTCAAGCGGCTCACGCTTCCCGAGTTTCAGTGCTCTTCAGCGAGCCGAAAATTCCTCAATCGCCGCCACCGGCGGGAACGCGATCTTCCGTTCGCGTTTCAGTGCTCTTCAGCGAGCCGAAAATTCCTCAATACGCCGCGTCGCCGCGCGTCTGGACGATGCGCTGCGTTTCAGTGCTCTTCAGCGAGCCGAAAATTCCTCAATGTATCCTTTCCTTACGATAAAGAAGCGCGGCGTGCGAGTTTCAGTGCTCTTCAGCGAGCCGAAAATTCCTCAATAATCCGGCGTCGAAGCGCAACTGCGCCTTACTGCCGCGGTTTCAGTGCTCTTCAGCGAGCCGAAAATTCCTCAATTAAGAGATGGCTACAATCCGTATTTGGTCAGGTTCCGTTTCAGTGCTCTTCAGCGAGCCGAAAATTCCTCAATGGTCGGAAAAGCGACATTCATCAAACGCTGGCTGCTGTTTCAGTGCTCTTCAGCGAGCCGAAAATTCCTCAATCATAATCGCTGCTTCCGCCAACAAACGCCTCGCCGGAGTTTCAGTGCTCTTCAGCGAGCCGAAAATTCCTCAATGACGCCGCGCCTCGCTCTCGGACGCGCGCCAACCGACGTTTCAGTGCTCTTCAGCGAGCCGAAAATTCCTCAATGCTTGCCAGCACCAGGCGCCACAGCGGTTGCTGAAGAAGTTTCAGTGCTCTTCAGCGAGCCGAAAATTCCTCAATGCAAGGGTAACGGTGTATGAGACCGGGCCATAGACATGTTTCAGTGCTCTTCAGCGAGCCGAAAATTCCTCAATTCTCTTCCCGATCCGCGCGCTTCGGCGCGTCTACGAGGTTTCAGTGCTCTTCAGCGAGCCGAAAATTCCTCAATTCGAACTCAAATACGAACACGTCTTCCATTACCGGCTCCGGTTTCAGTGCTCTTCAGCGAGCCGAAAATTCCTCAATTCTGCACGCCGCCGCAAAGCGATTGCGACAACCCTACCGCGTTTCAGTGCTCTTCAGCGAGCCGAAAATTCCTCAATAGTCACCAATCTGTATCGGGTTCTCGCTGCGCTCTAGTTTCAGTGCTCTTCAGCGAGCCGAAAATTCCTCAATCGACGATCTCCCCGACCCGCTCCCCCCGCCGGTCGAGTTTCAGTGCTCTTCAGCGAGCCGAAAATTCCTCAATTCTTCGTCGCCTCGCCGCTCGATGTAGTAGACGATAGTTTCAGTGCTCTTCAGCGAGCCGAAAATTCCTCAATTCGTCCCATACGCACGCGCGCCGCCGACCAACCCGCGTTTCAGTGCTCTTCAGCGAGCCGAAAATTCCTCAATATAACCGCTCCCCTCGTTCGCCCTCACCCGCATCGAGCGCGTTTCAGTGCTCTTCAGCGAGCCGAAAATTCCTCAATCTGTCCGTATGCGCCGCGTTCGTCGTCGAGCACCAGAGTTTCAGTGCTCTTCAGCGAGCCGAAAATTCCTCAATCTTATGTCCACGTCTTTCCGTCGTTGGGCGGAGTGAAGTTTCAGTGCTCTTCAGCGAGCCGAAAATTCCTCAATGCAACTCTCGAAAACGATTTGGCGCGGTCAGATCGAGGTTTCAGTGCTCTTCAGCGAGCCGAAAATTCCTCAATTTGTGGATTGGTTGGGCGGTATGGCGGACTATACGGTTTCAGTGCTCTTCAGCGAGCCGAAAATTCCTCAATTCTGACTGTCACCATCGCAACGTAGGGTTCCGGGTCGCTTGTTTCAGTGCTCTTCAGCGAGCCGAAAATTCCTCAATATACCGCGCTTACTGTGCTGCGCGGACTGTTTGAAGGTTTCAGTGCTCTTCAGCGAGCCGAAAATTCCTCAATCCGATCTGCGTCATCACGCCGGAACGCGCGTAGCCGTTTCAGTGCTCTTCAGCGAGCCGAAAATTCCTCAATTCAATGCGTACTTCGACAGGAATAGCCCTACACTGTAATGGTTTCAGTGCTCTTCAGCGAGCCGAAAATTCCTCAATGCAGCACCTTGCGGCGCTGCGCGCGGAGCGGCGGCATCGTTTCAGTGCTCTTCAGCGAGCCGAAAATTCCTCAATCTCGAATAATGTTTAGGATTGTGCGGATATTCCAGAGTTTCAGTGCTCTTCAGCGAGCCGAAAATTCCTCAATCGTGATTCCCAAGCGTCGCAACATAGCGCTGCTTTGTGTTTCAGTGCTCTTCAGCGAGCCGAAAATTCCTCAATAATTGTGCGAACATCAGCGAACAAAAGCGAATTGTGAGGTTTCAGTGCTCTTCAGCGAGCCGAAAATTCCTCAATTGCGATAGAAACGTATCTATCGATTGCCGCGCAATGGTTTCAGTGCTCTTCAGCGAGCCGAAAATTCCTCAATCTTTTATCGCGGTCATCTTCTTGAAGTGAATATTCAGTTTCAGTGCTCTTCAGCGAGCCGAAAATTCCTCAATCTTGCTGGGCTGCCGGACTTCGTGGCCGATCAACCGTTTCAGTGCTCTTCAGCGAGCCGAAAATTCCTCAATCAACGGATGGACGACGTCGCTGGGGTCGGATATCGGTTTCAGTGCTCTTCAGCGAGCCGAAAATTCCTCAATTTATAAAACAAGGATCGATATCCCAAGTATTGCAACGTTTCAGTGCTCTTCAGCGAGCCGAAAATTCCTCAATATAAATGTGACAAGTTCTGTCACAAGACCTACGACAGAAGTTTCAGTGCTCTTCAGCGAGCCGAAAATTCCTCAATCAATTTTTTGAGATGTTCCACCAAAGCATTGTTTTGTGCGTTTCAGTGCTCTTCAGCGAGCCGAAAATTCCTCAATCTTGTAGCGCGTTTGCGAGCCGGAAAACGTCATCAAAGTTTCAGTGCTCTTCAGCGAGCCGAAAATTCCTCAATAGCAGGGCGTTGAGTCGGCTATCGGGACGGGCGGCCGTTTCAGTGCTCTTCAGCGAGCCGAAAATTCCTCAATTGAGTAGTAGCATAGGGCGTGCAAACCGCGTGCTGGAGTTTCAGTGCTCTTCAGCGAGCCGAAAATTCCTCAATGCCTTTGCGCTCGACACGGCTACCGCCGCCCGCGCGTTTCAGTGCTCTTCAGCGAGCCGAAAATTCCTCAATGTGATGACATCGCCCTGGTTGTCGCCGGCAACGGCCGTTTCAGTGCTCTTCAGCGAGCCGAAAATTCCTCAATTCACGATCCACGAAGTGCGCAATCATCAGCGCGTCCGTTTCAGTGCTCTTCAGCGAGCCGAAAATTCCTCAATAAAACCATACTCCGGCGCATCCGCCAGCACCGGCAGTTTCAGTGCTCTTCAGCGAGCCGAAAATTCCTCAATGGCGCAAGTCGCAGCGACGGCGGTGCTGGTGCTGCGTTTCAGTGCTCTTCAGCGAGCCGAAAATTCCTCAATATATGACGCGCTGGAAGCCCTTAGGCGCGGGGATGAGTTTCAGTGCTCTTCAGCGAGCCGAAAATTCCTCAATTCGCTTGACGAGACAAGCGGCGCAAGCGGCGGGTTTCGTTTCAGTGCTCTTCAGCGAGCCGAAAATTCCTCAATCGTGTCGTATTCTCCGACGCTTGCGAAACGTTTGGCGGTTTCAGTGCTCTTCAGCGAGCCGAAAATTCCTCAATCCAGTCATTCGTAGTGATCCCGCCCGTGACCGTCGCGTTTCAGTGCTCTTCAGCGAGCCGAAAATTCCTCAATTCAACGCAGCGGTGGAGACGCTGCAGATTACGGTGTTTCAGTGCTCTTCAGCGAGCCGAAAATTCCTCAATGATGACGTTCCAGACCTGCACGCCGTCGGTTGGGATGGTTTCAGTGCTCTTCAGCGAGCCGAAAATTCCTCAATCTGCCGCGCGTCGTCTGCGTCGAGATCGAGCAGCGCAGGTTTCAGTGCTCTTCAGCGAGCCGAAAATTCCTCAATCTACTCACCGCATCCAGCGCCTGCTGGCGTGTTGACGTTTCAGTGCTCTTCAGCGAGCCGAAAATTCCTCAATGCTCAACGCGCGCGGGAGTCGCAAACATGCCGGAGTTTCAGTGCTCTTCAGCGAGCCGAAAATTCCTCAATATTACGATCCGGTTATCGCCGCGCGCTGGGCGTATGTGAGTTTCAGTGCTCTTCAGCGAGCCGAAAATTCCTCAATGCGCTGGATCGCCAGATCGCGCCGTTGATGATTGAACGTTTCAGTGCTCTTCAGCGAGCCGAAAATTCCTCAATCGCACAGCAAGCGCTGGATGCGATGACGGAGTTAGCCAAGTTTCAGTGCTCTTCAGCGAGCCGAAAATTCCTCAATCGTGGAAAGGGATTATGAGTGTCGTCGCCGCTGCCGCGGTTTCAGTGCTCTTCAGCGAGCCGAAAATTCCTCAATGTATCCGCATTTTGAACCTCCTCGAAAACAACGAAGTTTCAGTGCTCTTCAGCGAGCCGAAAATTCCTCAATGGTGTCACGTATCCTGCGTCGCTGCCGGCTGTGCGCGCGTTTCAGTGCTCTTCAGCGAGCCGAAAATTCCTCAATCGCGGCATCAGGACGCGGGCGAGTCGATGGAGATAGGGTTTCAGTGCTCTTCAGCGAGCCGAAAATTCCTCAATGTACACATTGTGGTTCGGACATCGCAGCATCATCAGGTTTCAGTGCTCTTCAGCGAGCCGAAAATTCCTCAATCTGACAAGATACCGCGCATTTGTTGGAGGCGTCGTCGGTTTCAGTGCTCTTCAGCGAGCCGAAAATTCCTCAATCAAAGCGCTGCTTTTCGCCCTTTCCGAGTTGATCCGAGGTTTCAGTGCTCTTCAGCGAGCCGAAAATTCCTCAATCGCGTTGTGTGTGGGCGCTGGCGAGGTAGACGCTGAGTTTCAGTGCTCTTCAGCGAGCCGAAAATTCCTCAATAGAAAAAGAAGATGATGTGTTGTGACGACGACGCGCGTTTCAGTGCTCTTCAGCGAGCCGAAAATTCCTCAATGAAAGAACTCGCGTCTGAGCGTGCGGCGGAACAGTAGCGTTTCAGTGCTCTTCAGCGAGCCGAAAATTCCTCAATATAATGATGTGTCGTGCATCACCGAAGTCGAGTTTGTGTTTCAGTGCTCTTCAGCGAGCCGAAAATTCCTCAATCTCGACGCAGTTGACGGATAAGGCAATCGCATCGCGTTTCAGTGCTCTTCAGCGAGCCGAAAATTCCTCAATCATACAGAAGCAACCACCCAGTTACACGCCCGGCACGTTTCAGTGCTCTTCAGCGAGCCGAAAATTCCTCAATCGGTGCGGACTGCTCGGCGCTCCCGTCGCCGCTCCCGTTTCAGTGCTCTTCAGCGAGCCGAAAATTCCTCAATCCCAGCGCGCCGCGCGATGCCAGACATCCGCGGCGTGTTTCAGTGCTCTTCAGCGAGCCGAAAATTCCTCAATTCCTCAACGCTGCGACCAGTATCTTCAATCCGTTTGGTTTCAGTGCTCTTCAGCGAGCCGAAAATTCCTCAATAAGAAAGCGCGAAAGGCAATCTGCCTCTCGTGCTTTATGTTTCAGTGCTCTTCAGCGAGCCGAAAATTCCTCAATTCCGGTTGCTGCGCGGGATCGGGTGTACGTAAGCGAGTTTCAGTGCTCTTCAGCGAGCCGAAAATTCCTCAATCGTCGCCAGGAGCGCCGAGCCGCCGGCGTCAACATGTGTTTCAGTGCTCTTCAGCGAGCCGAAAATTCCTCAATTCGGTGCATACGAGCCGACGCTCCACTATCCCCCTTCGTTTCAGTGCTCTTCAGCGAGCCGAAAATTCCTCAATCCAGCCAGTCAACGACCCAGCGCAGCGCGGGGATAGGTTTCAGTGCTCTTCAGCGAGCCGAAAATTCCTCAATCCATCGACTGGTTCCCCGCCGGGCAACCGCCGCACCGGTTTCAGTGCTCTTCAGCGAGCCGAAAATTCCTCAATCTGAAGCGCTGGCGCGTTGCGTGTGGGCGCTGGCGTTTCAGTGCTCTTCAGCGAGCCGAAAATTCCTCAATTGATGTGTTGTGACGACGACGCGCGGGCTTGGAGAGTTTCAGTGCTCTTCAGCGAGCCGAAAATTCCTCAATGCAGAAACGTTTCGATCCGTACAGTACGGCACGCAAAGTTTCAGTGCTCTTCAGCGAGCCGAAAATTCCTCAATCGCGAAGGCGCTGGACGAGACGACCGGCGCGGGCGGCTTTCAGTGCTCTTCAGCGAGCCGAAAATTCCTCAATGTGATTCCCCCGACGTTGACCGTTGCCGACGCCGGCTTTCAGTGCTCTTCAGCGAGCCGAAAATTCCTCAATTGCCGTATCCGGGCATTCACGTTGACTTTGGACTGACTTTCAGTGCTCTTCAGCGAGCCGAAAATTCCTCAATGACATCGCGGTAACGCTCCAGTATCAGTCTCACGTCATCCTTTCAGTGCTCTTCAGCGAGCCGAAAATTCCTCAATCGCCCCCGCCGCGCGCACCGCAACATCACGCTTCGCTTTCAGTGCTCTTCAGCGAGCCGAAAATTCCTCAATTGCCCACCTGGTGCGCGCGCCGTCGCCGTAAGGAGACTTTCAGTGCTCTTCAGCGAGCCGAAAATTCCTCAATCGATCCGGTTTTGGCGGCGAGGTGGGCGTATATGATGCTTTCAGTGCTCTTCAGCGAGCCGAAAATTCCTCAATGGCGCGGGGGTTCGGTCGGGTTCGTTGACTAGATGCTTTCAGTGCTCTTCAGCGAGCCGAAAATTCCTCAATTGTTAGCCACTCTGCGCCGGTGGACAGCACATCGCCTTTCAGTGCTCTTCAGCGAGCCGAAAATTCCTCAATAAACACCGCCACCGCCCCGTTCACTCCTCCCATTGCTTTCAGTGCTCTTCAGCGAGCCGAAAATTCCTCAATGGCAACGTCACGCGCCCGCGCTCGTCGCCGTCGTCAGCTTTCAGTGCTCTTCAGCGAGCCGAAAATTCCTCAATTGCTTAACGAGCGCGATGTGCGTTGGGCGATCCTCGACTTTCAGTGCTCTTCAGCGAGCCGAAAATTCCTCAATAACACAGATGATGATCAAACTTGGGTTGGCGACGACTTTCAGTGCTCTTCAGCGAGCCGAAAATTCCTCAATACGCCGTTCGTCAAGCGCGATTAGTGAACCAAGAACTTTCAGTGCTCTTCAGCGAGCCGAAAATTCCTCAATCACCAGCGCAAAGTGACCGGATGTCGTAATCGTCCTTAACTTTCAGTGCTCTTCAGCGAGCCGAAAATTCCTCAATGGATACCATGTCCACCACCATCAAACTTGCCGCCAGGTCTTTCAGTGCTCTTCAGCGAGCCGAAAATTCCTCAATCTGGAAGGTGAGAACCGATAAACAACTCATAATTCAGCTTTCAGTGCTCTTCAGCGAGCCGAAAATTCCTCAATCGAGCGGCTCGCGCTGTGTGGCGTCGCCCTCCGCTACTTTCAGTGCTCTTCAGCGAGCCGAAAATTCCTCAATTCAGCGGGATTGTTACATCATCCCCGTCCTTCGCGCCTTTCAGTGCTCTTCAGCGAGCCGAAAATTCCTCAATGATAAGGAATGCGTCTGGTTCAGTCCGCACTGCGGGGCTTTCAGTGCTCTTCAGCGAGCCGAAAATTCCTCAATTTCACCCTTGACAACCCGCGTAGGGTGTGGTAGAGTATCTTTCAGTGCTCTTCAGCGAGCCGAAAATTCCTCAATCGTCGGCGTTCTCGATGATGTCGCGCAGATTTGCGTCTTTCAGTGCTCTTCAGCGAGCCGAAAATTCCTCAATCGAGGACTATAAGATCATCTTCGACCGCGAAACGACTTTCAGTGCTCTTCAGCGAGCCGAAAATTCCTCAATGTGATACACGAGACATCGTTTCCGTTGACTATCTGACTTTCAGTGCTCTTCAGCGAGCCGAAAATTCCTCAATTGTGTCCCACGCTGCGAAGATCGCAGCCGCAGCAACTTTCAGTGCTCTTCAGCGAGCCGAAAATTCCTCAATGCTTGCCGCCGCGCCGTCGTTGGGCGCGGCGCTGATCGACTTTCAGTGCTCTTCAGCGAGCCGAAAATTCCTCAATCTGACCAGCGCGATCAGTAAACGTTCCGTCTCATCAACTTTCAGTGCTCTTCAGCGAGCCGAAAATTCCTCAATAGCATTCACCGGAGCAACCCAAACGCCGTCTGCCAAGCTTTCAGTGCTCTTCAGCGAGCCGAAAATTCCTCAATCTCCACAACGTGGACGATAATCCCTCCCTCCTCCGTCCCTTTCAGTGCTCTTCAGCGAGCCGAAAATTCCTCAATGCGGCAGTGCAGCAAGCGATACAGTTTGCAGCCGCGCCTTTCAGTGCTCTTCAGCGAGCCGAAAATTCCTCAATCCAGCCCGATCTGCGCCGCCAACGCCGCGACGGGATCGGCTTTCAGTGCTCTTCAGCGAGCCGAAAATTCCTCAATGGATTATCGTCAATCATCACTGCCTCCCCCGCAGTGCTTTCAGTGCTCTTCAGCGAGCCGAAAATTCCTCAATCTTGCCGCTGCGCCGTCGCTGGGCGCGGCGCTGATCGACTTTCAGTGCTCTTCAGCGAGCCGAAAATTCCTCAATAGATCGACACGGGTTGCTCGTCAATACGTACTTCACTTTCAGTGCTCTTCAGCGAGCCGAAAATTCCTCAATATAACAAAACAGCGCAATCGAATATTGCACCAGATGACTTTCAGTGCTCTTCAGCGAGCCGAAAATTCCTCAATTTACCACATCCCGCGCCGGTTGTCAAGCGGGAAATTCGCCTTTCAGTGCTCTTCAGCGAGCCGAAAATTCCTCAATCCCGGGGCGTGAAGAGACGGTCGAGGTCGAAGTAGACTTTCAGTGCTCTTCAGCGAGCCGAAAATTCCTCAATGAGGCGACATATGCTTATGTCCACGTCTTCCCCTCGTCTTTCAGTGCTCTTCAGCGAGCCGAAAATTCCTCAATCGAGATTGTCCACATCGCCCCCGCCCGCCGAACGCGCCGCTTTCAGTGCTCTTCAGCGAGCCGAAAATTCCTCAATCTGAAAGAACAGTACTGCACGCGGCGCGGGTTGTGTCTTTCAGTGCTCTTCAGCGAGCCGAAAATTCCTCAATTATAACGACTGGAGATAAGACCCGGCGCGCCGTAGACTTTCAGTGCTCTTCAGCGAGCCGAAAATTCCTCAATACCACAACACCTGATGGACAACTATTTTTCCACCTTCTTTCAGTGCTCTTCAGCGAGCCGAAAATTCCTCAATAGTTCGCCCGGCGACCGCTCCTCGCGCCGAAGCGCACCTTTCAGTGCTCTTCAGCGAGCCGAAAATTCCTCAATTCTGGACGAGTAGCAGTTCGGGGCGTCCCGGTTCGACGCTTTCAGTGCTCTTCAGCGAGCCGAAAATTCCTCAATTGGTATAGTAGAGACGTAATCAATAACCACACACAAGGCTTTCAGTGCTCTTCAGCGAGCCGAAAATTCCTCAATGGGATCGTTCGCCGTTCCGCGCTGGCGGTACAGCCACGCTTTCAGTGCTCTTCAGCGAGCCGAAAATTCCTCAATCTTGTTGACATCGTTGAACTGCTGGCGGGGTTGGCTTTCAGTGCTCTTCAGCGAGCCGAAAATTCCTCAATTCCGGCAACGCCGACGGCAGCAGCACTAATCCACCGTCGCTTTCAGTGCTCTTCAGCGAGCCGAAAATTCCTCAATACTCAGGAAAGCGGGTCTCCTCCCGCCGCTCACAGTCTTTCAGTGCTCTTCAGCGAGCCGAAAATTCCTCAATCGTAATCAATAACCACACACAAGGAGGAACCAAAACTTTCAGTGCTCTTCAGCGAGCCGAAAATTCCTCAATCCGATAAACGTTTCGTAGCATTGTGCGCGGCTCGGCCTTTCAGTGCTCTTCAGCGAGCCGAAAATTCCTCAATACAGCACAGCGTCGAGTTGGGCGCGCTGGGGAGGCCTTTCAGTGCTCTTCAGCGAGCCGAAAATTCCTCAATGAAAACGGTAATCGATCTTCGTGAAGACAGCACGCCTTTCAGTGCTCTTCAGCGAGCCGAAAATTCCTCAATCGTGAGCGGGATAATCGATACCATTCGATACGGCGAGCCTTTCAGTGCTCTTCAGCGAGCCGAAAATTCCTCAATCACCGACTGCCGCTTGAGGAAGCGCGCGTGTTCGCTGACTTTCAGTGCTCTTCAGCGAGCCGAAAATTCCTCAATATGGTCGC
>Ga0308419_1001624_pt1 | contig 14989 bp, 21 predicted proteins | sample HotsprSampleMS50_FD_203674 | JGI IMG/M metagenome (GOLD analysis project Ga0308419, IMG submission 203674) | Hot spring phototrophic mat microbial communities from Mushroom Spring, Yellowstone National Park, Wyoming, United States - 20090730_MS50 ... | reverse complement strand
CCGGCACGCGCAACTCTCAACCCTTGAAAGCATTGCCAGGGCCTTGAACGTCAGCCTGATCACGGTTCTGGAGCAGTGCGGGATCGATCTTGGCGTGTCTCCCTATCATCCCGACATCCAGACTGTTACCGATCCCCACCTGATCGGCTTGATTCGCGCCATTCTCTCGCTGGGCCAGCGCGAACGACACGTCTTGCTCCAGAACATCATCATGCTGCATCACCAGCAGTAACGCACATCGCCCTTCGAACGGATGTTCGTTCGAAGGGCGATCAGGCGACCAGCGCCAAAATCCGCGTGGATGCAACCCATGAGGGAGCGCGTTCAAATGCTGCCATGGCGCGTTCCAATCGTTCGCTATGTTCCAGCAACCAGCCGTAGAGCAGCAGGATCTCGGGTAGCGAATAGACGACCACTCCGCGTGAGGTCGTGACAGAGACGGTCCACTCATCTGACGAGAACATGATCGTGAGCGATGAATCGGGCACATCCATACCAGACCTGACGCCGTTTTCAGGAGTGATGAACCATGCTGCGCCGACATCCCGTTGCGCTCTATCATTCGGTTCATTATAACATGGGATGACCATTACCCAAGACCGAGTTCATCGGTCAGGCGGTTCAGGAGTTCGCTGAGCACCGCATTGTCGCCACGCACCAGCCGGCGCACTTTGGTGCGCTGACCGCCGTTGGCCAGCAACAGCAAACGGCTCAACTCCTCCACCGTCTCGATACGCGCCAGGGCGCGCAGCACCTCGGGGTGCACCGCGGCAGATGCCGACGTGTTGGGTGGCAGAAACGGATCCACCGATTGCGGTATCGGCGATGGTGGCGACTCATCCGTCGGGGTGGATGGAGAAGCCACCGCATGCGGTGACGCGGGAAGCAGACGCTCCCAGGTCGGAGCGGGGCGCTGCGCCAGGTTCGCGATGGTCGCAGATGACGGCGGCGTGATCTGGATGATACCGTGTTCGGTAGCCCAATACCCTAATGGCACGGCATAGTGCGGTCGTGAGCCCATGAGCGTCTTCCAGGAGACCGGATCGACATTCCCGACCAGACAGGTGCCGAATGCCTCACGGGTGCCGCTATCGCTGCCCATATAGGCAATCAACGCCGAATGCATCTCGACCACTGCCCAGACCTTGACTTTGCGTCCTTCGTCAAGGATCTTTTCAAGAATCTTGTTGGCCCTGGTGCCCAACAAGCGACGCAATGACCGCCATTCACCGAGATACACGATCAACGGATGGCCGATAGCGCGATTGGTATAGTAATGGTCCAATCGGTCATCAATAATCGCCGCGACACGATCGAGCGCGGCGCGAATGTCAGTGGTTGTTCGGTACGCCTCGAACAGATGCGCGATGGGGCGCAAATCGATCCGCTGATCCTCCTCGTGGTAGGGCGAGAAGTGGCGTGACACGACCACGCACTGACACCCCTCGGCCAGATCGCGAACCAGCAACGTGTACGAACACGTCGTTTTTCCGTCACCGGTCACCCCCACAATGGCCGTGTGTCGCCGTCGCGCGACCGCGAGCGTTTCCACACCACCAACAAGCGGAGCAGGAAGCTCTATCGGCGCATTCGACGGACGCGCCGGTTTCGGTGGTATTGGTGACGTCTCCGCCGATCGGGGCGATGATTCGCGCACCGCCGCCGGTTCCGGTCTTCGATCCGGGGATGACACCACCGCCAGCGGAGCAGGCGATGGACCTCCCACCGAAGCGGGTGTCGGCGGCGCGAGCGGAGCGGACGGCGGAGTGCGATCCTTCTTCGTCTGACGATCCGGTGGCGTTTCCCGGCGGATCTGCTCCATCACCTCGAAGTAGTCGGCCCCGCCGAACGGCCAGTACACGTCGCGCAAGAACTGCCAGACCGAGATCCCAGAGCAATGCAACGTTATGACGAGGATGATCACGGCCAGCAGGGTCAACCCGAACACGACCAGCGTTGACATACACGATCCCTCTCCACCGCGTGTCCGCAACCGCTATCGCGACGCGCGCATGCGTTTGAGCAGAGCAATCCAATCCCTGGTCACATACCCAAACACCGAAACGGCGGGAACCAGCAATGGTTCGGGTGCCAGATCGACAAACAACGCGATGGGTAAACTGACCACCCAATGCAACCCGAACGCGATCAAGCCCTCCCAGGACGAGTACACACTGAACGCGGTCGAGCCAAACGACAGCAGGATCACGAATCCGGCAAACAGCCACCTGGACGATCGCGTTGTTGGCAGGCTCATGATCACGTGGTGGTTGCGCCAGAGATAGTACTGGAACACCGAAATCGTTATCGTGCCCAGCACGCTCGGCCACATGGTCAATCCCCAGATCATCAGCATGCGCACATTGAAGTATCCGCTGACAATCAATGCAGCGACCAGCAGCGCCACCACCAGCGCCATGCTGAGGGCCATAAAGCCTTGCCGATAGGCCAGTTCGGTCAGGCTCACCGAGGTGACCGTCGTTCGTTTCGCTGCCGATGGCGGCGGCGGCGGCGGTGATGCCGATCGAGAAGACGGCGACGGGGGTGGCGGCGACGCCGCGCGCGCCGCGCTCCCAAGAGCATGATCCGGCCCATCGGACATGTCACGCGAACGCGCCCAGGGTGGGGATGATGGATCAGGCAACGTCATGATGGCACTCCCATTCCATATCGAACCAACGGGGACCGATCACCGGACGGACCACGCAGACCGCGCAGACCGCACAGACCGCGCAGACCGCGCAGACCGAACGTCAATCGGGATTGCCGGTTTTTGGCATACCAATGCGGATTCTTGCGAGACACTCATTGGTCCGTCTGGTCCGTCTGGTTTGCCTGGTCTGTGCGGTCTGCGCGGTCTGCGCGGTCTGCGCGATCAGACGGCGAATTCCCAATCGGAATTACCGTCAACATCCGGCGGATCATGGTCGTCATCGAAGTCATGGCGCACGTGTTCGACCGACCGGTGCTGTGCCAGGCGGGTCGGGTCATGGAACCGCGACCGGTACGCCGCGAGAATCATGGCTTCCAGTGCTGCCGTTTCGGGGACATCATCGGCGATCGCCCAGAGCCTGATCTCTTGCCACCGGGACGGCGTCAACCGATAGCTTTTTCGCAGTTTGCGCATGCCTTTTCCTCCGGCATTCATGCCGCATCGTCGTCCTCAAACACCTTCCAGCGCAGGCCGGTATCCACATCGAATCCGACGGCGGCATTATCCCACTCCTCCAGGGTGGTCAGGTCGATCGAGGTACCGAAATCGCTCTCCCACCACACCGTCACCAGTTCACCTGACGGCATCTGGTAGAGATCGACTGGGGATGTGTCATCCCCCTCGATGAGCCGCATCCGCTCGGTATGAATGACCCGTTCGATAGCGTCTCTGGCGTCTTTCTCCTCCCCGGAGAAAAACAGATCGCACACGTTGCCGTTGAGCCGGTCACACGTCGCTTGCGAGATCCAGATCGGCTTGACCGGGGGGTAGGTGTCGCGGTTGGTTGCCATGGCGTTCCTTCTTTCGTCTATCTGTCATGACATTGTACTGACAGTGTCTTGACAACGTCAAGACACGTTGTCAGGGATGGGGGGCATGCAACAGGCGAACGGTCAGGATCTGGCGCGCGCGGCGAGCAGCGCCCCTGGCAATGGCGAACTGCGGATCATCGACCACGTCGATATGGTCGTACCGGTGCAGGAGCGGTTCGATGAGCCGCTGCTGCTCAGCTCCGCCACCACCAACAATGATGGAACGGAACTGGCCGCCATCCTGCCATTGCTCCTCGCACAACGAGCGAAGCGCGACGGCGTGGCGATGGATGGGAGCATCCCACCCGTCCGGCAACGGCAACCATTTGCCGCGTACCTCGACGGCGCCACGCCGCACGGCTTCATCGGTCTCGAACAACGTAAAATCCCGATGGAACGCGGCAATGAGCATGGAGCGAATCTCGCTCAACCACCGGTAGGTGCCCATCGGTCGGCTAAACAGTTTTTCCTTCGTCACCACACCGTTCTCGATGGTGCCGCCGTCCACGGTGTAGTGACCGATATCCAGATAGGCGTAGCGCGCGCCACGGAGCGCGCCGGGCATGCGTTCTGCACCGGTGTCATCGAGCAGCCAGGCATAGAGCAGGCACACCGGCTCAGGGATGACATAGATCCCTTCCGGTTCGACAAACACCGGTCGGTCGGCGGTCGCGGCGCGGAAGTGATCGCCGAGTCGTTCGGCATACTGCCGACTGATCATCGTCGCCGGCAGACCGGTAACGCACACGCCCGGATACTCCCATGCGTTCAGCGCATCGAGGGTCGCGCGCAACAGCACGGGGTAGAAGAGCGGATCATCGAGCCGGCTCGACCCGATTGCGGTCATCGGCGCGCTCGACGCCAGCAGCGCGTCTTCTCCCACCCAGAACGACCGATTGCCGTACACGACGGTCCGCACGTCCTGGACCGACCCGGACGCGACCGCGCTTGCCTCGCTGATCAGGCTCGGAAAGATGATGTGCCGCGGTGATTCCCCCGACACGAGCATGAACGATTTCGAAAACCCGTACCCCAGATTGATGCCGTATGCAGCGGATGGAGAAGTGCCATGCATGATGGGTGGTGCTCCATTGATCTGTCGTCGCAGTTTGGAAGCCATCGCGTGACCTCACCAGACATACCAATGCCTACCGGTAGCATCATCGGTAGGCATTGTAGCACACTTTTTTTGCTTGTCCTACGATGCAACCTGATACCAGGGCTGATTGCCGTAGGGAGGCAAGCCGCGGCGGAACTGTTCGAACGTTTTCAGTTTGATCGCGCACGTAAGTGACGCGCCAGGAGGAAGCGCCGTGATTACATGCACCGCAACGAGTCTGGGAGGAGCAAACGACACGTCCCACACGAGATGCAACAATCGCTCGGTAGGATAGGGATCGGCATCGAGCCAGCGCCGAAACCCGGCGGATAGATACATCGATACGGTAGCTGTCATGATAGTGGTGGTGACGACGCGGCGTGAATCCGCCGCTGACGTTCAATAATAGCCCGCCGTTGCCGGCGCAACCGGTCACGGTACTTCCGTTGCGATTCCGCGCGACGTCGACGAGCGTCCTCTTCCGACAATCGCTGGCGGCCTATCAACTGATGCGCGCGGGCCAACGCCTGAAACTGCCGAAAGGTGATCTCGATGACAGGAAGATCCGGCGGTGTCCGGTCATCCCGATACACCGCCTCGCAAATTCGACCGGTCGCGTCCACGCGCACCACCAGCGCGCATGCCTGACGAACGCGCCGGAAATTGCGCGTTCCGGCGTCAAGAATGACGAGCATCGTCGGTGGTTCACTCATGCGACACTCCTGTGACACTGCACAGACTTATTTTTCTGCCCTTATGATAACGGTCCACCCCGATCGCGTCAAGCGACCGGGGGTTTGCGGACTCTGGACGGATCGTCGTACAGGCGCTGCACCACGAACCGCGTCACATCATCATGCAAGTCCTGAGAGAGCGAGAACCGCTCCGTCACAAGGTATCGCAAGGTTTGCTGCAACGCTTCGAGACGCTCCTCGGTCGGGTCGTTGCGGTATGCAGCCACATCGAGAGCCAGACGACTGAGTTCGTCCGCGTTGAGGGCAAGCATGTAGCCGCCGGACACATCAACCGTCACGATCAATGACGGCGTGTTGTCCCACCGCGGGTCGGGGTCGGGCAACGGCCACACCACGCGGATCATTTCAAACAAAAGGGTGGCGAGATCATCCGCCTCGATCTCCAGCGATTGCTGGTCATTGGAAAAAACGAACCGACATCGATACGATGACATTCAGTGTCCCTTTCGTGAAAACGACTGCGTCAACAGCAGTCCGGTTGGTCCGTCAAGATGCAAGGTGTCGGCGGTCACCTGGATTTGCGGCGCGCGCCGGGCCAGATGCAACCGCACCCGCAACCGATGATCATCAGGCTTGCTGACGATCCAGCAACTATCGCACTTCTTGAGAAAACTGACCCCTCCTTCCAATTCCGGATCATACGATTCGCCAGAATCATTCGACCCATACGACTTCGAATGATCGGCAATCCCTCGCTTGTTCCGCTGCGAGAGCAATATCGCCGCCACTCGATGCTGGCCGAGAAAATCGCCCAGCACTTGCGCGAACTGTTCGAACCGCTCATAGATGCGGGTATTGCGTTTATCGCCCGCTTCGCCGAGATGATCGAACAACAGCACGTCGAATCCGTCCTGGATGACATGCTGTTTGAAGACGCGCAGCATGCGATCAATGTCATACCCCAATGATTCGGCGTCGTAGAGCAAAAAATAGCCGTCGTCGCGCAATGCACGCAGATTGGCGATTGCCTGCTCCACGGCTTCAATGACCGGCTGGCGCATCGGCACAGCCAGCCAGTCAGAGCCATACTTACGCGCCGTGAAATAACTGCGGATGTTGTCACCGGTCACGCTCTCCAGCGTCGTGCCGTCAACATACACCATCGTGTCGAGATTGGCGGTCATGCACAGCGCTTTCGCCTCCATCGCGATGTAGTCGCAGGCATGCGCTTTGCGATTGCCGCCGTCGAGCGCGACATGGATGACCCGCACCGGTCGTTCGACCACCTCCGACCCATGCAGGTCGGTCACGGTAGCGCGCATCAAATGACGCGCGATGTTGCGCAGCAAGGTGGTCTTGCCTTGCTTCATCGCGCCGGCGAAGAGGTGCATCTGATTGTAGCGAATGCCGCCCCGCAACGCGCTATCGATCACTTCGATCCCGGTCGGAATCGGCACCCAGGGAGTTGGCTCATCGTCGAGCTCGTCGATAATGTCGGCAATCGCGATCGGCAATCGCGTGACCACCGGTTGGGTCAACAGGGTCAACCGGTCATGCAGATCAGCCATAAGCGACTCGACTTCGAGGGGCGATGCGCCGATCAGCCGATCCTGGGCGGACCGAAAAAACGCCGCCGCGCGACGTTGTAGCGCGGCGGAACGAATCAGCGGGGCGCATGCGGCAAAATCGCTGCGCATCTGGTCGGTCACCTCGGCGGCCCAGCCGAGAATGGTGTCCAGATTGATGTTGCTTACCAACGCTAACAGTTCCGGCGTTGGCGTCTGGTGCTGATCCCGCAAGCGTTGCGCGGCGGCAACAATTGCCCGCGCCTGCGGGTTCAACACATCCTCCGCCGGACAATCGAACAACAAGACCGCGTTCGGCTCGCGACAGAACACACAGGTCACCGTGTGCTCCGCGCGGGCAACGTCAAGCTCTGTCGTCATGCGGATCTTTCACCGTGCGCGCGTTCAAACGTTCGACAAAGAAGACTCATCGTTCCTCCTTTCGCACATCACGTTGGTGGTCCATCCAGGCCAGCACCGCTTCAGGGAGCGAATGATCGGCGGGGATTGCCACCCCAAGCGCGCGCAAGCGTTCTTCCGCTGCTGACTCGAACGCCGACCAGCGTGCGAGTTCCTGGGCCCGATACATCAGATGACGCCGGCAGAGATCGAGTTCTCGACAGACTTGCTCGAATTGCGATTGCAGCGTCACCCATTCCGTCAATGCGCGACTCTCGATGGCCTCCCGTTCGATGACGGTAAGCAACATCGGCACATCGGCCCAGCGCACATGCACGGCATCGAACCATGATCCCTGATCCCGAATGGCCAGCACCATCTCGGCCTCCGACGAAAACACCGCCAGATTGCCGGTTACTTGCCGCATGGCGCTTCCTCGTCTTCTATTGGCGCCAGGAGCGTCGCTTTCACCGGAGTCGTTGCGGGGATGTAAAACGTTTGATTGCCGGGAACCCGCAACGGTTCGGCGTCAATCCGACCGAGCAGGAGCCAGACCACCACGGTGTGGTAACTCACCCCATGCATGGCAGCAAACTCCCGGAGGGACACATATCCCTCCGGAATCCGCGCGACCTGGCGCGACGGAACGCGCGCAACCGGACGATACTGTTCTGGAACGGCCTGCGAATCCACCAGCCACTGATCGTTGACCACAGTTCCCGGCAACCGCCCATCCTTGCACATCCGATACACCGACATGCGCGGTATGCCCGTTCGACGTGAATACTCCGAAATCGGGACGTACCGCCGCCCCGGTTTCGGAGATCGACGTGTTCTTCGCACGACCATCACCTCCTTTCAAAAAAACCTCGCCGACATGGTATCACGAATGATACGACCATGCAACGGGTGTAAAGCGTTTTTGGCAACGCTGACGTGAATTATTGGAAAGACTTTTTGTGGTTGGGGAGATAGACGACGCGGGCGAACGCGCGATCGGGGGATCGCCGTTTGGCTCGCTGGAGGGCGGCGGCAAACGAATCCTGGCCGGCGGCGAGCAAGTCCTGGATGACCCGCTCGACCGCGTCGGGATCGAAGCTCCAGGTTCCTGACTGACGCACCCATTCGAACCGCACCGGACCAACGGTGTGCGACGCGCCGATACGTTCGACCGCCGCGCTTGCCAATCGTTTACGCGCGTTCAAGGCAGCCTCGAACGCCGCATGCGCGGCCAGGGTGGGCGCATGCTCGACATGCAAATCGGCGATGTCCTCTGCGCAACGACGCAAGATCTCTTCCGGCGTCATCGTGCCGTCTTCCAGTGCCGTCCGCAACGCCTCGACCGTGACAGGATCATGCTCCATTTCGGGTTCTCCTTTCGCGCATCAAAAACGGCGCCACCAGGCGCCGATACTCCAGATCCCCATGAACAAATTGACATAATGTTTCGGCGCGCGCGGGTGTCATGGCATGCGGCAATTAGATTCACTGCGGCCAATCCTGGGGGGGGCTTCCATCGCGGCACGTCGCGTGTGACGCGATAGGAGCCAATCTGCGGGGCGATTCTCGTCCGACCCTACCTTGGGTACCACCCCGGGGTCTATCGTCGCGCAGAAGGCCGCTGAGCGCGTTCGAGGGGATAGTTTGTCGCGGAATGCCAATCGCGGTTCGGTGACGGGTGCGAAGACGATCGAACCGCTTGCCGCGCGTGACGCGATAGGAGCCAATCTGCGGGGCGATTCGCGTCCGACCCTACCTTGGGTACCACCCCGGGGTCTATCGTCGCGCAGAAGGCCGCTGAGCGCGTTTGAGAGGCATCTTCGGCGCGACGTGGTGGTCGCGTTCAACCCGAACCACGCATCACGAACCAGTGCGAACCGAACAATGCAGCAGCTTGCTGCTTACTAAAAATATACATCAATACCACGGGATTTGTTTTTTGTCAAGTCTTCGTTGTTCCGTTGGTCGAGAGTTTGGGACGCCGCCGGTATGCGGCTGCGATTGCCGCGTAGTCCGGTTGTTCCGCCTCGACATGCCTGCCGGATTCGGATGGTGCATGCACGTCACGGTACCAGGGCAAGATCCGGTCGAGTAACGCATCCGGGTACAGGGTCTTGCCGGTCCAGAACGGATCGCGCTTGCACCAGTCGTAGCAGGCGAGAACACGCTCCACGGTCTCCTCGACCGACCAGCCCTGAGCCATGCAGAACCGGGCGAGTTGCTGGATACCTTTCCGGAATCTGCCGAACCTGGGCGACGGAACCGATTCGCCGGTATGGTCCAGCCAGGCAGTCTCAACCGCCTGCCATGGCTCCCGGACCGGGTCGGGAGCGGCCGGGTTGGGAGCGGCAGGGTCGGATTTTTTGCGCCGCGCAAATTTTTTTTGCGGCGCCCGCGTTCGAATCTCAGTTTTTGATTTTTCGTCAGAAAAATCAAAACTGAGATTCGAATTATTAGAATCGTTAAGTACCTTATTATTACTATTACTATTACTATAGTACTCATGATCTAGATCATGATCATGATCATGATTCCTACGATCATGAGATTCATGATCATGATCATGAGATCTATGATCATGAGATCCATGATCATGATCTTGATCCTGATCATGAGTATCTAGATCTGGTACTGGCATGGATGAGGGACTCACTGATTCTTCATTGTCCGCGCGCGCGAGATTTTTTTTGTACAGACAGTGTATGTACACTTCGACCTCCGGCCAGGCGCTCCCGCTTTCGAGCGCGTCGGCCACCAGCAGCGCGAGCTTGCGCAACATCCGCGCGACTGGAATGTTGTGCGTGTCGGCCACGTCGCGAATCCGCTCCGCTTCCTCCTCGCTCATGTAGACGACCAGCCTGCTCGTTCCCATCGTCGTTTCTCCTCGTTCCAATGCCGTCACCTGGCGTTCTGTCGCGATCCCTCCGTCGCGATCTTCTGCCCTGCATTGTACCGGATATTGCACCGCGCCGCAAGGTTTTTCGGCATTTTTAGCAGTAGGTAGCAGTAGGTAGTGCTACATGGCAGTAGGTAGTGCTACATGGCAGTAGGTAGTGCTACATAGCAGTAGGTAGTGCTACATGGCAGTAGGTAGTGCTACATGGCAGTAGGTAGTGCTACATGGCAGTAGGTAGTGCTACATGGCAGTAGGTAGTGCTACATGGCAGTAGGTAGTGCTACATGGCAGTACGCGACGCGGGCGGTCTGTTTCAGTGCCGCCCGCGTCGGATATGGTTGTCAGATTGGATGGGGAGATTTCGGGGAAACGGTTTACACTTTGCTTGAACGCATGCGTGACGGTTGGTGGCATCATGCCCTTGGCCGACCCTCTCCCAGCGTTCAAGTAAGCCGAGCCAATCAGAGCGCTTCAACGTGGCTGAAGCGACAAAGCGCATGATGTCTCCAGGAGCGGTAAGTGCCAGAGAACGAGCGGTCGACGGCGTCCAGGCTCGACCCTGATACGCTGAAAGCCAAGACGTGCATAAAACGTATTGGCAGGCAAGTTCTCAGGGCAACGCAAGACAATAGCAAGGCGTCCATACGATCGAGACGACTCACATAACCTTTCGATTAATAACCGTCCTACTCCCTGACGTTGCGCTGCATGTGCCACGCCGATGTCGTACAGAACGGTCTCGTGTCCGCGAAGACGGTGATTGTAGCGCAAGAATCCGATGATCTCTCCCTCCCGCTCGGCTACCAACAACTGGTTGCGCCGGATGGCATCCGCGAACACAGCGGCGACGATAAAGCCTAGCGCGCTTCGGTGGGAGTCAGCGATGGATTTACATGCGGGGATATCACTCAGTTCGGCGACGCGAACGAACGTTGATGTTTTCTTGCTGGTCTGTTGTGATGAGGACACTATCCGCCTCCTGTGTCATCCTGGCCTCGAACGTGAACATAGGCTGCTGGAGCAGGGGTGTGGGGAAACCGGGTTTCCCCACACCCCTGCCGGCGGGCACGCCGCTTTTCTGCGCGTGGTTCGATGGCCTAGATGAAGCAGTATCCGAGTCCGCACTGGCGGGTTGGTTCGCGCTTTTCCGGTTTGTCGAGGTCGGCTTCCGCAAGCGGAACCCGGCTCTGATGCAGATACAGGTCTTCGCGATCGTCGGCTTTGCGGATGTCGGTGTCAATCCTGATCGCTTCGGCCCATTGTTCAGGGTAGTGATCGCGCACTTCGCGCCATTCCCTGTTCGACTGATGCGGACACATCCAGCAACGGCTTTTGCTTGGCAGTGGCCATCCGTGCTGTTCGACAATGCGCTCGCAGTCTGCTCTGGTCAAGGAAAGCTCAATCAGGGGAAAACGTCGCTTGTCGCGCGCTTTCATGCGGTGCTGTTCGTCCAGACTGAACCCGATCCAGTGCCAGATCGGGCGTGGTAGCTTAAGGATCTGGGTGGCGTATCGTTGTACCACGAAGCCTTTCCACTCGGAACTGCAAAAGGTTCGAAGCCTGCTGGTGGATGTGTAGGCCGGTAGGAGCACATCGCCGTTGTGCGCGTAGAGATCCACGGTTGCCAGGTGGTGGCCGGCAATGTGCAGATCGAGTCCGATCTCCTTGAGCAGCGGTCGAGTGTACTGTTCGGCATAATTCCAGGTGCTGGGCATTTCGCGTCCCGTATCGGCAACGATGACCGCATCGGGTTTCGGCATTTGCCCCTTAGCGATCAGGATGCATATGGCAACGGTTTGGAGGCCGCCGCCGTAACTCAGAATCTCGCTCATCGATGGTACTCCGGTTTCTCGTAGGGGGGGGCGGAATCGGTCCGTTCGTTGTTCGATTCCGCCCCCAAACTGGGTTATGGGTCACGGTCGGTGATAGACTGCTGGAGCAGCAGCGTGTACAGTTCTTTGGTGTGGAGTGATCGAACGTCCCACAACCCGATACATGTGTGCTGCACGCGCGTTCCGTTCGGCAGAGATCGCCAGCCGTTGATGAGCGGACCAAACGGCAAGGTGGCGCCGGCAAAAATGATGTCGTAGAGGAGTTCGTTGAAAATCTCTTCCAGTTCGATGGCGTACTGGATGAGTGCCGCGCGTACAATGGGTGGAGCAGGCGGGTCGTCGTCAAGTGTTGGTTCGAGGACGCTGAGTGCCTCAGCGGCGGAACATAGTTGCCGATGTTCGCCGACAGTCCGTGAGAGCATGAGTTCATCGTTCGCGATCACGATCCCCTGTCCGTGTCGTGCTGCGTCCCGAAGTTGTTCGATAGGCCATGAGCCGATGATCATACATCCTCCTTTCACTCGTGTCGTGCCTGGTTACGATGGTTGCGCTGTCGCCGTGTCCGGTCGTGTCTAGCCGAGCGTGACGGTGATGGCGTACCACTGTCGGTGGTCCTGGTCGGTCCAGGTCAATGTTCGATTCCGCCCCCAAACTGGGTTATGGGTCACGGTCGGTGATAGACTGCTGGAGCAGCAGCGTGTACAGTTCTTTGGTGTGGAGTGATCGAACGTCCCACAACCCGATACACGTGTGCTGCACGCGCGTTCCGTTTGGCAGAGATCGCCAGCCGTTGATGAGCGGGCCAAACGGCAAGGTGGCGCCGGCAAAAATGATGTTGTAGACGAGTTCGTTGAAAATCTCTTCCAGTTCGATGGCGTACTGGATGAGTGCCGCGCGTACAAAGGGTGGAGCAGGCGGGTCGTCGTCAAGTGTTGGTTCGAGGACGCTGAGTGCCTCAGCGGCGGAACATAGTCGCCGATGTTCGCCGACAGTCCGTGAGAGCATGAGTTCATCGTTCGCGATCACGATCCCCTGTCCGTGTCGCGCTGCGTCCCGAAGTTGTTCGATAGGCCATGAGCCGATGATCATACATCCTCCTTTCACTCGTGTCGTGCCTGGTTACGATGGTTGCGCTGTCGCCGTGTCCGGTCGCGTCTGGCCGAGCGTGACGGTGATGGCGTACCACTGTCGGTGGTCCTGGTCGGTCCAGGTCAATGTTTCGCTGGCAAGAATCTGCCATCCTCCTTCTTCGAGAATTTCGTTGACGATGTCGGCCACGTTGTTTGCGACCTGATATAAATGTTTTCCGTTATCGTTGATGATCTGGATGCGCGTGTGCATACGTCATTCCTCCTTTCGTGATGATGGGTGTGGGTTTGCATCCCCTTTGACACGCTGCGATCGGTCCGCATGCATAGTGGCGGCGGTACAACGCTGTTGCCTGCGGGTCGCCGTCGTGGATGGGTATTGAGAACGTCCCGAAGGTCTCATGCCAGCGAGTTAGGAGATCCATTTTGGGATGGGAACACATCGACTAGTCGGCTTCAACGAGCATGCCGTGTTTGACCATGTAGCGCGTGTGTTCCTTGATCCCGTTTGCACCGACATAGCCGGTCGCGCAATGGATAACGCCGTCATCGTCCTGGTAGTAGATGTCAATGCGTCCATGGGGGCCGGCGGCGGCGGTTCCGCCAGATTCGGCCACCGCGTGGCCGTGGGCGCCCACCGTCGCGTGGCCGTTTCGTTTGGCATACGCATATCCATGATCGCCGGCACGGCAGCGGCCATGGGGGCCGACCTGGGCATAGCCGTATGCTTCGGCTTCAGCGCAGCCGTTCCACCCGGCAATGGCGCGTCCAAATCGTCCTGCCACGGCACGTCCATGCGCGCCCGCGCGCGCGTAGCCGTGCGCGCCTGTTTCGGCATAGCCATGCTTGCCTGCTATCGCAATGCCGTAGGCGCCAACGATGGCCGATTGCTCGTCGTCAACTTCGACAACCGGTCCAGGGTCTGTTGGGACATGTGTGTTGTTCATTGGATGCCTCCCTGGTTGCCGCCCCCGAATCCCGGCACGTTCGGGGGCAGCAACCGATGCGTTATTTGGATGTTGGCGGACTCATTGGCATAATAACGTGCATGAAATTGTCACTGGCGTGTTCGCGCAGTACGACCGGCGAGGTTGGGCTGGCAACCTGGATGCTGATATCGTCAAGCTCTATCGCCTCGCAGGCGTCGCGCACGTATTCGATGTTCAGATGCACGACGATCGGGTCACCGGTCGCTCTGCATGGCATGGACACCGATGCAGCGCCGGCCTGTCTGGTCACGGCGCGCATCGTCAGGTGCTCAAGGTTGAACGTCATTTCTACGACGCTGTTTTCGGCGAAGATCCTGGCTTGACGGACCAGACTGGTCAACCATGACAACCTTGGTCGGGCTTCGATCTGGAACGTTGACGGGATGACCCGTTCCACGTTGGGGTACGTGCCATCGATCACGCGCGATATGACGGTTGTGTCGTTGTGCGTAAACCAGATCTGGTTTCCGTTGTCCTTGCCGCGCATGGTGACGTGACCTGAATCGCCAACGATGCGTCCGAGTTCGCGCAAGGTCGGCTTCGGCAACATCAAATCGAATGATGTGCCGTTCCCTTCGGGAATCGGGATGGTGAGTTGGGAGAGACGGAATCCATCCGTGGCTTGACACACCAGTGTCGTTTCATTGCTTACCAGATGGACCGACGCATGCACCGGATGCCGGTCCACATCGCCGACAATGAAGCCGAGTTTGCGCACCATCCTGCGAACGGTTTCTCCATTCAGGATGAGCATCGACTCCATGGCACTCCCATCGTCGATGGTTGGGAAGTCATCGGCGTCCATGCCGTAGATGACGCAGTGCGATGCAATGCCGTCGGTGACGGCATCTCCCATTCCCTCGATAGTGACACTGAGGGTGTCGGGGTCGTACCGCAACCG